>Ga0307511_10000886_pt1 | contig 31624 bp, 26 predicted proteins | sample 13_EM_MG_FD_200266 | JGI IMG/M metagenome (GOLD analysis project Ga0307511, IMG submission 200266) | Populus trichocarpa ectomycorrhiza microbial communities from riparian zone in the Pacific Northwest, United States - 13_EM | ecosystem: Host-associated > Plants > Roots > Unclassified | place... | reverse complement strand
GGGGTCCTCCATGACGAGGAGGTTCATGAGGAGGGGGTCCTCCATGGCGAGGGGGTTCATGAGGAGGGGGTCCTCCATGACGAGGAGGTTCATGAGGAGGGGGTCCTCCATGACGAGGAGGTTCATGAGGAGGGGGTTCTCCATGACGAGGAGGTTCATGTGGAGGGGGTCCTCCATGACGAGGAGGTTCATGTGGAGGGGGCCCCCCATGCCGAGGAGGTTCATGAGGAGGTCCGTGTAGTCCTCCATGGCTAGATAGCTCCCCGTGAGGTAGAGGGGAGTGATGACTATAATTCATAAAGACATAGTTTGATTGGATATCTCTATGCATTGCTATATTCGACGTGGGGGGGACCCGGCTTCTGGAGCTCCTGGGGCTGCTGACATCGCTGATGAGCACAAAGTCGTCGAGCGACTGAGCAAGTTCGTCCGTCATTTGCCCGAATGTTTATTTTTTTGATTCTGAGATGGAGATTGGGGTGGAGGATGCTATCAGAGGGAAGTGGTACCCTTGTTCTACTCGGATCAAAACCTATGGCATTTCCGTGGAATAAACACATAGAAATGTCAGACCTATATACCTGTTGAAGCTGCCAGGGGTACGTGCGCGTCGCAGAGGCTACATATGCCGCAGCTGCCGTCCGAGTCATGCCAAGGGTGTACAGCCTAAGAGACATCGATCCCTCCATACCAGGTATTATCACCAGTGGTGGGTGTCCTGCTAGTGGCCATCTGCTGTGCTTCCGCTGATCGCATATGTAGGTAGGTGAATGGCTTAACGAATGGGCTTCCTTCACCAACAAGAAATCACCATACCCGAACCCATAGCTAATTATAAATTGCCCATATGTATGGATAAAGGATAATCTGATAGAGGGTGTCAGGGCTGCCCCCCAAATCTTTCCCGACAATATGTATGAATATCGATCAGTAAAATTCATATGAAATCTAAACCCAAAAATAAGTACTAGAAGCAGGAAGTTTAACATCACCAATCCGCTAGTTGGCAAGTCTTCAGCGACTTCAGCCCTTCCACCAACTTCAGTTCATCATACGCAGCGCCTCAGATTGAGAATACACAAGTATTCTGTCGCTCCATATAAGGTGCCTCTCAAATCAGTGAAGATACTGTATGTTGGGAGAGAAATTTAAGGAGGATACAGTGATAAAATGCTTATGTGGGTTGACTTCATTGGGTTATGACGGTAATGTTGTTGATAGGATATATACCCAATGGATATGACTGGTTAGATGAGGAACCGATAAAACTAGCCCGCATATTGCAAGTCTTTATCTAACCGGCGAAGGTCTGCAAATCGGTTACAATCTGGAAGTTTTGCAGCCCAGCTGACTTAGTACGCTACTATCAGTTAGCGTACCCTTACCACATTTAGTTTTGTGGTTTCTCGGTATTATTTTTCCTTCTCTTAACGACCTGAGTATTATGATACCTAGCAATACACCCTGCCCATACTTCTTATTCCTAGTGACGTGACATGAGAACCGCTACAGTAGGCTTCCTGCTTGAAGTTTGTATTCAAACGAATTGTACGTACGGTGCGCAGCAGTTTATGACGATGCCCGAGCTCATATGATTTGTCTAGTTCTAGGTCATCAGTATTACCGTAGCACAAGTCCATCTATACAACCAAAACTGCCAGTTTTTGAAGAAAGCCCAAAAATGAGCCATTGCAGACTTTATCTTTCCGCAACCACATTGAAAACTTTCAGATTACTGGGTAAGGCGGTAATACAAGTAAATCATCACGAAGTTGATAAGTACTTACTTTTAGAGACCATAAGTAAACTGGTTGGTGGTATTGGTGATTTACTTATTTTTTTATATATATTTTTATATATTTTTTTAAACATTTTTTTTAAGTAGGCATGTTTTAGTGTAAACATAGATATATTGGGCTTCGATGGGACAAGTTTAAGATAACGAACTTGATTGCGGTAGTATTGAGGCACTTGTGCCATCATACCAGTACTTTATGTCCCACTCATAGGCCTTGCCTTAATAGTTACGGTGTGCATGCAGTTCTTATTTTTACATTCCAATCTGACTTCTCTCGGTTGGAGGCACGTGCGTGGGTATGATGCAAACAGCTCTTGCCCACGATAAGTAGCTTGGTACACACGGTTTAGCAAGGCCATATCCAGCGGGCACTAAGCACTTGGGCTGCGGTATATACTTATATAGGATCCAACAATACTATGCCCGAGGAGAACTTTGAGGATGTCAAAACACGAGCCTGTCTACTCTCCAAACGTTTGGTGGTTAGTTCTCCCATGGCCATTTTCCACTGTGTAGAGGTCTAGATCAGTGACTTGATCGGTGCCAGTACCAAGGGAGGAACCTGCTTAATGCATCAAAAGTGTCCTGATGGAATTGATGCATTTAAATAGGCTCGACTGTATACATATATGCAAGGTGTTCTCTAGAAAGAAAGATATAAATCTGAACACAAGAATGTTACAATACAAGAAGGGATTCATTATCATTATTATATTAAAACATTATTCACTATGATATGAAGTTAAATACTCATTGTATATATACAAGCGCCCACCATTACGGGGTCTATATCCTTGATTTATACGTCACCGCAATAATCAATTTCCCCATCTCCACCTCTACCACATCCACAGGAACCTTCACTGTCGTCGCTCCAACCTCTTGGAGATATGTGACTTCTCCACACCTAGAACCAGTCACACTAATCCAGGGGTCTGATGAGGTCCTAGGCTCGTGCCACAACACGAATGTAAACACCTCGCCAATGTCTTTCTTCACCCTCTTCGTTCCATAGCCATCATGAGGCATGGTCATTGTCACAGTCCTCTTATGTCCTATGATTTGTTGGCGGAAATGAACCTCCCGGTATTCGGAGTTAGCGACAGGGTCAATGTCCGCGTCAGGGTGTTCCGTGATGATTGTTGCTCGGGGTGCGCTGGAGCGGGAGACACCATCATCCAGATACATTGAGTACGACTTGGGTGGGGGTTAGCCGAGGGCCTAGAATAATACTTGAATGGGATGTGAACGTACATTGTCTATTCCAGCTCCAGGGTAAAAGTGGATGGTAATGGGATTTGGGCCGTTCTTTAGCGTCGTCGATTGGCGGGGTGATATTTGCGGTATTATGCCACCTGAGAGGGGGTGATGTCAGTGGAAGTACAAACTGTCACTGAAACTATAGCTCACCTGCTCGCACAAACATTGGGCAAATCTTTGGTAGCCAGGCTGTGTCTGCAGAAATATGTGCATCAAGAAAGAACCGGTCTCCACCTTTAAGTTTTTTCTCTAACCGCCGCCCAGGTAGTCTGTCTCCTGATTCAATGCCCAAGTTGAATGCGTACCACGACGAGCTTTGGGGAAGATATACTTCACGCCCACCACCTGCATCCTTCAGAGGCCGCATGACGGGGCATACTAGCAAGTCCTTCCGTACCATATATTCATTGTCCAAACACCAGTCATTTTCCCCCAGTAAGGTTGTGTCCATAGTATCGGTAATAACTAGAGCCCGAGCAATGGGCAACCCATTGAACTGGTGCTCAAACATCGCATCGTAGAGCAGTTGCATCAGGCTGTATCTCAATTTCACATAGTACCTACAAACTGGCTCCACGGCCAACCAGGAATATCTCTCGTGTTCCTCGAATGATCGGACATTCTGCCTGAAGTAGTCTGCGTATGCCCAAGGCTCCTGAAAGAGCTTCATCCCTCGCTTGCCGTGGTAATGATTCCGGAACCAAGGGAGGAGTGAGTATGCACAATACCAGCGAACAAGAAGCTCTGGGTCCGCCCATTTGGAGTCATAATGATCATATGCAGGCATGAAACCACCTACATCTGCCCCCACCATCTCATTTCCAGAAAGCCCAATAGCAAGAACCTGACACACGGAAATCTGGAAGTGATCCCATGTACTTGCATTGTCACCAGTCCACAGCCCTGCATAGCGGTGCTGCCCTGCGAAGGATCCACGGCCAATAATGAAGTTACGTTTGTTGTCGCGGATAGGCAATTTGTTTAGACCCTCATACGTAGCCTTGTGAAGGTTGTAGCTGTATAAAGCCCAGATCTCGATAGCGGGTTTTTTTACCTGCTTCCCGGAGACCTCAGCTTCCCATGTGTCATCAGTGATCATGAGGCGGAAGGGGAGACCTTTCTGGTCTCCATACTCTTTAGCAATGGCTGGCGTGGTCATATCTTGCCAGATAAACTCCAAACCCTGCTGAAAAAGATACTGGTACTGCTTTCCCCAGAATTCTCGAATTGCTTTTACATTCAAATCGAGGTAGTATCCTGGAGCACCCAGTGTCCCACCATAGCCAACACCGCCACGGTAGGGCTTACCAGAGTTGTAATTTGAAGGGAAATCATAGCTGGCGCCCGGGAACTGGCCCACTTCATTGATAGGGTCAACTAACCACTTATCGCCATTTTCGTAGCAAATATATTCTACCTCATGATGCGGCGTTGGTCCATTTCCGAACTCGTCGTAGCGTACGTCTGGAATGAAATATCCTTTTGTAAGGCCATCCCGGAATGTTTTGTAAGTTGTGCTCGGGGAATTGTTGACGACTGGTGTAATATTGGTTGCGCAAACAATGCCCTTCTCGCGCAGCTCCGAGAACATAGTGTCCGGTCGCGGAAATTTTCCGTTGACGTCAATGGTAAATGAACGGTAGCTATCCTGGATATCGACGTCGATGTGAATTGCATCCAGAGGAATATCTCTATCTACGTAATTCTGCCCAATTTTCAATATCTTTTCTCTTGTATCATATCCGTAGCAACCCTGATGATGGCCAAGTGCATATCGCGGCTTCAACCTACTCTTCCCAATGATATTTGTCAAGCTGGTGATAATTTCTCCAACACAGTCACCTGCAAAGACAAAATACTGTAGCTCACCAAACCTGGTAGCGGCCTTAATTTGGCCCGAATTATTGGACAAGAAATCCACCAAGACCTGGGAGTAATTGTCGACGAAAGTGCTTACTTGGCTCCGGTACCCGGGTATTCCTCCCAATTCCAGCCAATAGGGTTCAGAGTGGTAGAGGGGCTCGCGTTCATCCTTTGGTCCTAGACCGTACACAGACGAATAAGTCATGTTGTCGAAGTTGAAGTAGTTCATCAGCGTTGGTCGTTTCAGCAATTGCTGACCCCCCTGCTCACCGAAGCCCAAATATCGTGCAGGCCCTGGTTTGTTCGCTATAAGCACGATGTTCTGGGCTGTTCCGACTGTCTTGAATGCAAGGAACCCGGCTGGTGTGGACCATACAATTTTCCGCGCTCGTACGGGGTCAATGCCTGAGGGGATATTCAAGGCGTATTCTTCGATCTCCCTGATAGCCTGATCGAGATATATCAATATTCTGACTCTTGCTTATATGGTCACACTATTTGCATAAAACAAACCTCAATCCGGAAAGGGTCCTTATAGACTCTAAGTTCAATTACAGTCTTTCCTCCCTTCTTAGCCTGGCGAGCTTCTTCGGATGGATAAGTTATTGACTATATAGACCAATATCAGTCAGTATACGTATGGCAATATCATTTGCATATCCACATGGCGGGGTAGCCTGCCTGAAGCGAAAAGAATTGCCCTGCACCACTTAACGCGGTTTCCCATACCACCCCCTCTACTTCATCCAAATGCTTCCGCAATGCTGCCAATGTGTCAATTATGATTGTTCGACTGTTAAAATCCGTATATTCGATTGCGGCCCTCTTGGTAGGGTCAAAGCGAATTCGCCAAACATTGGGGCGCACGAACTGGATCAAGAGGATAGTTCCTGGCCCCGGATGACTGCACAGTCGAAAGATTGCCCCTGTGGTCGCAGCTGGTACAACTCGGGGGTCATTATCAGATGGATTGAAGCTGCAAGTATCTGGGGAATTGAAGCTTGAAAGGTTCTTTTCCGCAAAAAAATCCTCAGGTAGAATGAATGTATGTCCGTCGATGGGAGCTCTGATTCCAGGAGTAACGTATGGCATGTTTGGAACGTCTAGCTGTAGGCCACAACCCGGACCCCTTCGAATTCATCGACCGCAATTGGGAGGGATATAGGTCCTGATAAACCGAAGTAAACTGAAGACATTAAACCCATTTCGAAATAGGGGTTCAGATTACGACAATCCCTCCTGAGAGCCCAAGCGCAATGTGAGGTTCACTCCACTGTCTTGTCAATACGCGCGGACCCCTGGTGAAGATCCAGGGCCCAGTACGCTCTGACCAGGTATAACGTTGAGTGGTCTTTGCCACCAGCACCATTGTGGAAAGAATCTGGATGCATGGGCATGTCCTGCATAACTACTGGACGAATTCGAGAACCACAGCACCAACGGGAAATTGCTCGCTTGCAAAGCCGGTACTAGTGCCGCAGTCAGCTCAAGACCGCGGATTAGTAGCCTGGGAGCTCGTTACCAGTAACCCTCAACTCTGCAGGATATCTTCATCTTGGTCTGCTGCAGCTGTAAAGGTGAACTCAGTGGCTATATTCATAACTGGAGAGGCTTGTCAGCATGAATATTCACCTCAACTTATCGCCCCAGTGGTGCCGCCCCTAGTCTCGTGCGATGACCATGGTGCCTTATAGTTATCATAATCTCTACAGGTACCGTAGAGACTCGAGTTATTTGCTAGCGGTGTCTCTTTTTTAGCTGCATATGCGGGCTCCGCGGCATGAGAACAGGTGTAGCGAGCTCATGAGACATGCTCGTGCTCGTGCTCAATGTAATGTGAACTACATAAGGCGATGAACAATGGACGAGTCCTTGTTAATTATCCACAATGCAATCAAGGAAGCCCCTACAAGCGCTGTCGGCAATTATGTCTGGGCAGTTCCTGGAGGCAAACTTCCTCCCACCGGTCCAAACACCACAACTCGTTATGGGCCTAAACCAAAGCCATTAGCTCAGAGAGTGTTCAAGCTCTGTGCCGGTCCAGTAAAGAAAGTGAAGAGGAGCTATAGCAAGGCTAAGAAAATTGAAGTATTGATGTTCATGATCCAGCACCGGGTCATCTGCCACATTACGGAAGGGTACCGGCCTCCAAATCAAGTTGAGCCATCAGCTTACTTCAAAATTCCCCAGTGTACAATCTCAAACTAGTACTGAAATCAAGACAAGATACAACACATCAGAGGAGGGCACTATCAAGCCGACAATCGTGTATGGCGTTGCTCCTGGCCTGAGATGAAAGCAAAGTTATTTGAATCTTTTGCTCAGTATAGAGAGGAAGGGAAATTGGTTCAGCGGGGGTGGTTTAGAAGGAAAAGTGTCTATCCAGGGGTGGTAGCAAGATTATTTGTTTTTCAACTGGCTGGTTTCTTGGTTTTCAACGTCGATGGGTTTCTCGTGTACCTGATGAGTATCGCCGACTTACAGTAGGCTGGTTAGAATTCAACAGACGGAATTCGCTATCGACAAATACATTCGACTGTTTACAACTGACCTCCGATGTTTGGCGATATCGCTAATCCAATATCCTTAATATTGATGAGACTCCTATTCCATTTGAGTATCTAGAAGGTCGCACCTATGGCTTTACAGGTAAACTACAATCTCTGGAAAGACAAGTACTCGGTATCTCCTACAGTACATTAGGTAGCATGAGTATAAGTATCTAAGTATCTTTCCCCTCATCATATTCTCAGGAGTCCTCCCCTAATTATCCTTACTTACCTAACCAATTCCCGACTCTCTGATGATATGAAACAAATCCCTGCCAAAGTATGCCCCTCATGTCTTCTATAATCAAAGAAAAGGCTCCTCCAACTTTGGTAGGTAACTGTGGATATCGATTTGCCAAGTCGGGATTCTAGGCTTGATGTCCAAGAGACTTCCGTCCGTGCTCACCCCCCCAAGGTTGGCAACCAGCGGTAGGAACCGATATGGAAATCCCTAAGATGAGAAGCCGGTACGGTACCTACAGTAGGTTACTACCTAACCACTGTCAACCGTCAACATACCTCGAGGTTTTCTGTGTTTCGAAAATAGGCGGAAATGATATCCGCAGGTATGTATGTAATAGATAGTATCCTCTCGACTGTAAGAATTACGAGGTTATTGAGCGGAGGAATCTTGAGAGAGAGAAAAGTATAGATGTATTCGTCAAAGCTATGTAGAGATCGCTATAGTATGAGTGCTATGGTTCTACTGCCTTACTTTTCATTTGATAGGAAATTCCGCCTCTTTTTATCTCCAAACGCTGAATTCCCAATTGCCTCCATTTGGACGTCCTGTCTCATATCCTAATTGCCTCCATCGGTCTTCTTGCATATCTCGTGATCCATCGCCCTAATTCCACGCACGTGAGAGTAGATTCCAACATCGACATCGACTCTTGTACCGTACTGATAACGAAGGTTGCAATACAAAACTTTCGTCACAATCATTACCACAGCGGTCTGACTTGCCGGTGCTATGACATTTCCGCATGCGAGTCTTATCCGCCCCAAAGTCTAAATCCTATTTTCGCGAGCTCGATACCTACCAAGTTTCCTCCCCATCTGTACCCTTCGATATTCTGCATTCATTTATCCGTCCACGGATATTGGTTAGTCTTGAGCTAGGTGTCATGTCAGCTTAATTCTAGGTTACTCAAGTAATAAGTTCGATTCATGATAGATGGGGGCATGCACCCACAAAAATGAGGTAGATATTGCCATTGACCGCGATAGGTGGATAATTGAACTTGTTCCTTAGTTTTAGCTCAACTACTTAGGTATAATTATATATAAGACACACTGCTTGTTGCTCTTCCCTCAGGCGAGACTACTCTTCCATTCGCATCAAACTTCGATCTCCCTCTTATTAGAGCGCTAGGCATAATTATGGGTAGAATATTTTGCTTCGGTGGGATAAAACTTCGAGAAGAGATCTCCCGAAAGAGTTCGCTGGAGGATTGGAAGGCTCTTGAGTCACATGACTTGTGGCACCCCGAAAATTAGCATAACCACTAAGGCCCTCAAGTCTCTACTAAATAATAACTTGCCAGCTACACCTACTTAAGCAAGTTAAGGACCTAGCTTATCCTAGTCTGGCAACCGGCCTCTCACCGGCCTCTCCTAGAGAAGCTTATCCGCAGTATAACCCCCGTCCTTCCTATTGTCACCGCCGTACGCACATAGTAAAGTTTATGCCGGCCCTACCATACATATGAATATCCGAACTTTATCGAATACGAGGTAAGAAAGCAGTGAAACATGAGCGTGAAGGCAAAACGGAAAGGAGTTACCTTTTGTTTTAAACTCAGAGGAACACAAAGATTCGAGGAGCCATCCGCGGCTACACAGATCGATGCATCGTTCCAGCATATACGAATTACTTAGGCCTGGTTGGTATACAAACCCACGGCCATAATTTGGTAGGAATTAGGCTCTTCACAACCAGCTTATATATGGAGCATGGGGTTATACTTAGTATGACGGCTAGCAACACAATAACACCCCACCTTGCTCGGATAATACCAGAAAATAAATGCCGTTTATGTTACGGATCTGCTTAAAGCAGTGTACAAAGTATTGGGGTCCGGTTATATACATATGTATTCAAAGCAGGCTGTAGGCGTCTCACTGCAAGGCTTAAGAGAAATAATTTCGGAGCAAAGCTCGGTGTAGCATTGTACAGCTCAAGGATCTATTAATCTTTATATGGATTCATCACGACAGAACTGAATACATGCACAGGCCTGATATAACACGGAGTAGATGGAGCAACAGGCCAGAAACGGAAGCTGTAGGCTTGAAAATACCGACGGCTGTCTATGCAAGGAGTTTACTTATAGTGGAAGGGGGAGGTGGCAAGGTCTAGGACATATAAGGAAGGGAATGCCCCTACACTACCTACCATCAAGCACTTAAGGCTTCTGTGATCAAGATACATCAGCTATTTTCACAGGGACCTTCGACCTGCGGATTCATAAGATTACCCTCATTACCAACTCTCCCAAACTCAGAACATTATGTGTGGCGGGCATTCCCAGGGTAGCTCTCATGGGGTCTCTTCGACTAGTACTAGTACGCCACTACCAGAAGCCACACCCCATGCAAACACGCCGTATCGACCGAAACCGGTGGGAAAGAGCAAACCAGGCAGCGAGGATATTATACCACCATACTTCTCCAAGGAAACTATCGTTGATGAGCGTAAAGATGGCTACTGGATTGAAACGTTTAAATTAGAGCCTACAGACAAGGTTGATAGCCTTATTGCGTAAGTCCAAAGGTCCCTACACCTAGGTCTGATCTCGTAGAGAACTACAAAAATGGCTAGTAGTTAGGTCGAATATAAATAATCATCATACTGTACAGTCTGGTTGAGGTTTACATTTATATGCAATTACAAGTACTAAATTTTCCTGTGTATGTATAGCTATGGACTCGGTACGGGCGACATTTCCCTATACTACAACCCGAGAAATGAACCTCATGCTACATTTCAGGAGAAAGCCATGACCTTAAATGGCAAGGCTCCCACTCCGAATGATCCAAAATCCACGTGGAGAAGATGGACTATTGCACAACTCAATACTCCTGTTGCTGTAACACTAGCCGATGTTACTGGTAATGGACGGATGGATATCATCATCTGTTATCAGTATGGAAAGACAGTCTGGACGGCGGACCCTAAGTGTGGTTATGTTGTGTGGTTGGAAAACCCTGGGATAGATGCCATGGCAGAAGGAAAACCATGGACTGAGAGATATATTGGCAGCTGGCCCGTCATGCACAGATTAAGGGCTGGTTACTTCACCAATTCGTAAGTAGCAGAAATTGATTTCGTTCATCTACAGCGGTGAATAACATAGGTACTGACGATCCTCGCTTCCCCAGGTCCATCTTACAGATTGTGGCAGCACCATTATCTGCTGCTCCGAATGATTTTGTATGCATATCCCAGCCATTCCACCATCAGAGCTAATATTTCCTGTGTGAATAGACTACTCCAATTCCGCTCCTATTGTTCACTCGGCCGGATCAAATCTACGATGCGTATGCACCTTACTTTGCTGAAAATCCTTGGCCTATTTTGGATATAACTAGCTGATGGCTTTATTTGTGTCATGTAGTGTTGAATGGCCTAGGGAAATTATTGATGATCAGAATTTCTTATCTATCCATGAGGTAGCACATGTGAAGTAAGTTACACTCATCTAAGTATTTTGGGGTGTGCTCATACGTATGGCAACAGATTCAACTCAAAAAGCCAGGAAGGACGAGATTCCTTCGTACTTGCCTCCAAGGAAGGTATTACCTGGATGCACTACGATAAAACACCTTCCCCACAATGGAAGGCAACAACCATTGGTCTTGGTGTTCCCCATATGAAAGGACAAAATTACTGGGGTGAGGAATCAGTCAGTGTAGGAACTATACCCGGAGATGATGTGGCCTACTTCCTCTCAGTTGGTCCATTCCATGGTGGCTATGTAAGTGCCTATACTAAAAAAGGTACGGACCCAACGAGCACTGAGTGGGTCCATCACCTTTTAGACGTTTATGGAACACCAGAGCAACAGTATATGCAAGGTGGGGGTCCAGGGCATCATGTGGCCGTAGGAGACTTCGACGGTGATGGAGTGGATGAATGTCTTGTTGCCATGTTCGGACCGAGTGCGCAGTACGGCCAAGGGGTTTATTATTACAAACCAGTCGACCTCGCAAATGGAGTTTTTGCAAAGTGGAAGGTTGCAAATGAATCCGCTGCCAGAATTGCGGTCGGGTGGGTTACCCTCAGCGTATACGCAACCTAGTTATCGAATACATTCTAAGTAGGAATCTAACAATTTCATTTTGCGCAGGGATTTTACTGGAGATGGAAGATTAGACTTTGCAACGATTGTTTACAATGTCCCTGGTTACTACGAAGGAAGTGACCCAGCAATCCACCTCTACTGCAATCAATTCGCCCAGCTTCCCCCCACCGACCCCCAGGTGATTTCTACCCTCTGGGAGAATGAGCCTCTCATCTACTTCCCCAAGCCCGAAACTATCAAGAAAACCCAGGAGATTCCACTCCTCGAAATCGCGGGCTACAAAGTTCACCTCGTCATCATGCCTCCAGACTGTACGCTACCTGTTTTGAAAACCCAAGGTATCAAGGTCCTGTGGGGTCAAATTTCTGACCGCGGAGTTGACTCCCGTGCGCTGAGTATCCCTCCTTTCGAAGCCGCATCTGCAAAAGTCGAATCTCTCCTATTGAAAACAAATAAGGAGGGGTGCGTGTTCATCCGATTTGTCAGTATCACAAACGATATTGCGCGCCGTCAGTGGAAAACAAATGCGGATGTGCCAGTCAAAACCCTTTGGAAGCCTAGCTACGAACAGCTTCAGGTTCCAACAAAGGACTTTTTGAAGTTCAAGCAATATGATACCGATGATACAAAGCCGAAACGGGATTTCTATAACCTTACGGGCTTCCATTTCCGTTTTTTGGAAACTAAAGTCAATCTTTGTCATATGCAGTTTTGGACTGCGGCGAAAGACGTTAACTGCGGAGTGCATAATCATGCTGGAGATGTCTTCCTCGAAGTTCATGTCAGCCTGTTCCCTGGGACCGGAAATGGAGGTATGTGGCGTGTCATGGACGGTGTTTATGTCGATCCAAATGACCCAAATGCTGTTCCACCAGAATATTTTGATAAGTTGCCTCTTGGTAAGTTGGAGCAACATGGTGGCTTCTGGGATAGAAACTCTGTGGGAGCCCCGACGCGTAGGGATAATTCTGCGAGTGTTAGCTACCCATGGCATAAATGGCAGGCGGGGGATGAAGCCGATGCATTGGATATTTGGACGGCATTTGAGTTTAATCCCGATTTGATTGCGGCGTTGGAATGATCTATGAGGTGAAGCCAGGGATTCTTCAGTGATTGGGCAAGTCGGGGTTTCGGGACTATAGCGAGGAAAAGGAAGTTCCTTGGGTGTTAGGAGGGGTGACGTTCAAGGAGAATATCGCCTTTTTGTTTTCTTGATTTCTTCACATTGGTTAATTCAAGTAGCAACAGCAATCACCAATATCAATATTATGCTGTATTCTAGTCTGGTTGCTGTATTCAATGTTGCCAGTCGGCGCCCTATGAGTTTCTCAGAGCTAACCATTACCGATTTAGGTAGTCCCGCTGTTGTAAGCCTCCCCAAGTAGTCTCATTTTTCATTGCACAAGCCCAATACACCGTGACATAACTATTCTGACACCCTTCATTGACACCGCAATAAAACAGAAATCCTAGGTACGGACCTAATGCCTAGTATGAAAAGCGTTATAAAATTGAGTTGATTGATCTTTTTCTGTTGAAAAAAAAAATACCATCTTGTAGCTTCACTGAATAGATATATGTATATATAGATTGACTTAGTGCTTGCAATACCCCTGGTATTATCATGCATGGCCAGTTTCCAAGAATGGGTAGTCAAAGCTCCTGTTACCGCCCTGGCACCTTCACGTCATGAGCTCAGGATAAAAGGTCCTAAACATTCTGATCTACGTAAAGTACAACCACAATCTAGGTATTTTTGTTAAAATGAAGCGGTTACTGAAACAGCTTTGATTATCTCCCAAGAACATTTTGACGGCTAAATACTTTGAAAGTAATTACTGGTATTTTTGGCAAAAGGGTAAAAAAAGGAAGGTATACTGTACAAAGTATCTTTAGTGGAAATAAGAGGCGATTCATAGCCCAAATCCAAACCTTCCGGGAATCAAAAAATCCTCCGGGGAGTACATTGGTCCCCCAGAGCTCGTCCACTCCTACTTATTGATTGCTACTGTATCACACCACCAGAGGACTCCTCATTTCCGTCACCACCCCCGTCACAGTTCAGTTTTATCTAGCATCTAACCAACTGCAGCACTCACACACCGTGTAAGTATTTATTATCTAAAATTAGCACTCATTGGTCTAAGGGTAATGTGTTTACCTATAGCTAACAGAAACCCGCTCTATGGTATCAAACAACTTTCGTCTAGTGTTGCGAAGTATTCTTTTCCATCCTGATGACCTTGTCGCAGTTTAGGAGGCAGAGAGGGTCGAAGGCGAGTTTGAGCTATTGAGAACACAACACCATGTTAGTATATGAACCAATGGAAGTTCGGGTGAAAGTCAGATATCTGAGGCAGGAACCATGTAGAAGGAGGGCGCTGGTGGTGTCTCAATCCATAAACGATCCCACACATGTACTAGCCATATGGTACCCCCCTCCCCCCCAACCCAGCCCAGATATTAAGAAGCAATACCACTCACCTTCCTCATCGCATCCACTGCCTCCTCCCCCAACTCCTCCCTCAAATAGTCCCGCTTCACCAATCCCACCCCATGCTCCCCCGTGACAGTCCCCTCCATCTCAATCGCCCTCTTCACCATCCTATGCACAATCTCCTCCACGATTGGCCTCTCTCTCTCTTCAAACAGCAAAATACAATGGAAATTTCCATCCCCCACATGTCCTACAATTGCTCCGACTCCACCTCCAGGGCTCCGGTCACTCCACTCCTTGATATCCCTCTTCGTCTCTTCCACAATATCCGACAACCGAGACACAGGAACCGCCACGTCCGTCGTCCACACTTTCTGCGTATCCCCACCCTCATTATGCCCCGCGGACCCACCAACATTCACTTCCAGTTTCTCATCCTGGGATTTTGGAGGGTGGTCGTGCTCAGTCCGTTTCAGCGCAATAACAGACCACAACGCCTCCTTCCTCGCCTCCCAAAGTTCCGTCGCTTCTTCCGCGTTCTTCGCAAACTCGAATCCTGCTTTCTGTGAAGACTTCTTGATAATCTCCCTCACCAGCTCCACCTGCTCCTTAACTGCATTCTGGGTGCCCGAGAACTTGAAGAACAGTGTCGGTGCTTCTTTCCATTTCTTCTCCGTCATATCAGCGTCGTTGATACATTTCATCTGTACGTCATCCAGCAACTCGACGGCAGCAACCTGAATCCCCTGCGCAACAACCTTCTCTACTACATTCGTCGCTTCTCGGATAGTAGTAAAGTTCGCCACAGCAACAGTCTCATTCGATGGCTTGACAGCTAGTTTCAACGTAATCTCCGTAACCAACCCCAGAGTCCCCTCACTACCAATAAACATCCTCGTCAAATCATATCCCGCAGAACTTTTTCTCGGCCTCTGCCTAGTCTTAATCACTGTTCCATCCGCAAGGACAACAGTCAATGATAATACCCACTCCTTCATCGTCCCATACCTCGCCGCATTTGTCCCAGAACACCCAGTTCCTACCATCCCTCCAATCATCGCCCCTGGGCCTGGGTCCGGGGGGAAGAAAAGGTTATCTTTCCTGAGTTCCTCGTTCAGATACTCCCAACCCACTGCAGGCTGCACAACGGCATCTAAATCCTTGTCGTGGATCCTTAAAACCTTATTCATTCTCTGGAAATCGATTACCACTCCCCCGCGAGTAGGGGCAAAATGGCCCTCTAAGCTCGTCCCACCAGAAAACGCCGTGACGGGAAGTCTTCGCTGATGGCAGATTTTCATAATCCCGCTGACCTCCTTCGTGGTCGAGGGGAAGAGTACGAGGAAAGGGAGGGGGTCCCCGGGTTGCCTAGGATGCGAAGACCAATCACTGGAAGAGTGCCGTGCGAGCTCGGAGGGAGCGGTGGAGACATATTCTTCCCCGAGGAGGTTCACAAAGTCGGCCCAGGAGGCTTCGAGGTTGCCTTTTGAGAGGTTGTGTTTTGGTGTGGGGGCGAGGTAGATGGGGGTCGTAGAGAGATCTTGGGGGGTGGGGGCGATAGATTTGGCGCCGAGGTAGTAGAAGGCGCCGGCGATGAAGAGGGATGCTAAATTGAACCCGAGAATGTCAGCGTAGTACATTAATTGAGCGAGCAGAAGGCAGAGAGCCTACCTAGTAATCCAGCCCATATCCTTGAGCCCCCCGCTGCCTGCGCCTGCTGGGAGCGAATCGCACGAGCTTCCTCTGCTCGCTGCTGTTTCACCCGTTCAGCGGTGTGTGAGTATAGTTGCCCCTGGAAAGAATTCTTTGGTTCTTTATCTTTCCCATTATCTTGTGTGCGTGTTGTGCTTTGGAATGTCCGCCGGGAAATCGATCCATATCCAGTTCTGTATGTTGTCGCCGCCGTTGCTGTCCGTCGGATAACCAACGCAGGGGATATTCGTGGGAGAGGCATCTTGACTGCTGTGGGTACTAAAGTCCTAGCAATTGGAAAGCCACGGGTAATCAGCTAAGAAGCCTAAACAGAATCTTGTCAGGAACATTAATATATATCTCCGACAGGTTTTAGGCAGGCACCCAGCGCCGGAGTATCCGCTCCCCCGGTCACTCACGTCAACTAGGATTGTATCACCCCACCAAATACAATCCGCAGTTACCTACCGGTAGCAGTGAGTGCATGACGTAGCAATATAAGTGGGATCCCGCAAGCACGATAGTTTCTCCGATGCAGACGCAGAGCGTACTTACCTCAGATCAATTCTTAAGCCGGTGTTCCACGGAAACAAGTCAGATGCCACAATTTCCCGTTTGCCGTTGCCGTTGCCGCCCGATGGCTTGTTGTTTCTCCGAGCCTCAAAGTGCCTCTCAACGTGCTGTTGTTATGTTTCTAGGTGCTCCTACAGAGCTGAGCGCCAACACAAGATCAGATGTTGATCTCGTAAGCATCCACCGCAATGGGGTTTTGAGGTTTTGACGAAACGTAAGTCTCCTTAGATTTTCGCCGTAGCTAGTACAGCAGAGGCTAGTGCTACAGTATTTCCACAGAATGTGGGGTAGATACATAGTTTATTAGTCATCCAGAAATCATCCGATTCATGTAAGATCATGAGACTCATCATTCAGATCCGAAGTAGTCTTAAATATAAAGCTCTGAAGGTAAACTATGAACAGAAGTGAAATCTACAGTTATAGAGGAAGCCCCATTGCTTGCTGCTTTCTTGCGCTAGAAAAATTTGAAAAGGTTTGACCTAATTGTACCCGTGCATGGGATTCTACTATGATTCTGATCATGAGAACATGCTGTTATAGGTTGAATCGTTCAATTTAAATACAATTGAGGTCAAAAGTATTGATTTCTTTTGATCCCAAAGTACCTCGGCAACTGTGGCAGACCCTCCCAAAGCTTGATCTTTTAGTTTGTAGTTGTAGATCAGATCTGTAATTAGTTAGTCCAACATCCCTTTCCCTACCCTCTGATACCTTGGCCTGCAAGTTTCCTACAGCTAACAGCATGTGCAAAGTCACAATCAATACCCAATCCCAACACAGTGAGACTAATTTAAAATGATGTTAAGGTGAAGTCCTCTCAGGTGAAAACTCTTTCCTTTTTTGCCGAGGTGCTAAAAACCTGGGCATGAGAACAAGGACATCGTTCTCGAAGAATCGGGATTGCATTAGTTTGATTGCACCGAATTCCGATCGCATGTGTATCAGATGTGGAAAATCAAGAGATAACATGTCCCTAATGTCTCGGTATGCCTCGGTGCCACTGTAAATGTCAGCTCAATCTGCAAGAGCGGACCACCTACAAGCACGGACTATCTGCAACAAGACTAGTCTCGGAACAACTATATATCAGACAACACGATTGAAGAGCTGGTAGGTACCTAGGTAGCGGCGCAAGAAGAGTTAATAGGCACGGTAACTAGTGGCGACATATGTACGGGTACTCTACCGGTAGCTATACATGGAGGAAAGTGACTGTGTCAAGATCTCGTGCCCAAAGATCGCAGTTTCCTCAAAACAGTCCGGAGCCGGCGGCCAGGTAGGCCCCACCCTCGTTTTCTCTCTAGCTATAGCGAACCTGTGCATGCGGAGCGCCGCAATACCTATCCATGGAGAAATATAAACCCCTGCTTCATATCGGTGCCTATCCTTCGCTAATCTCTAAGTTCATAACTACCTACTTTATCCTACATTAATCTGGTCTCCGAGGATCAGATTTATTGTCTTAATCGGTATGTACCGGTACATATTTCTTACAAAGTCTCTCAGTACTCGGTACATGCCACTCCAGGTGTGGTGCGGAGCAACTACCTATTGGAGATAGGACAGCTTCCTTTTAGGGAAAGGCAAAGAATTAGGGCAAGGTTAGTCCGGGCTTCCAGCCACTGTGAATGCTGACAGGTCTACTAACTAGATTAGGACAAAGTGGCCGTTGATATCTGGTAAATGACCGACCAAATCACAGGTAGCCTACCAAATTAGGCACTCACTTTCAACAAGATTTTGTTGTTAAAAAACTGTGGCAGCTGAGTTTATGGTTGCTGAGATATAAAGTGTTCATTCGAAATTATCAGTTTCTCGAGTGCCAGGGCTGTGAAATGTAGTTCATATTTGGTGTACGAATACGTAAAGTGCGAAAGGAATGTTTCTCAGCTGAAAAGTGTTTAAGTACCCAGGTGAAGTCATGAAGCGAATTGAGGTTGTACCATGAGGCAACGTTGTTCCCCCAGATCTCAGCTGTCAGGAAAATAGCGTAACGGTGCGGTCAACGGTGTCCGACGGCTGCAGCAGTTGTAGTGCCGTAAGCTTAGCTGACGAGCGCCTCGCTACATATTAGCTTTTTATGTGTTCGTCATGAAAGTAGTAGATTCGTCAAGCGAGAAGCCAGTCACGAAGCATAATGCTTCAAAAGGTTGAACCCTTATCTTGGACCAGTTTTGTTGCTTTTGTCTTCCAAACTCAAGGCATGAGGGTTGTTCATGCCCCCATGATAAGACGCTGGAGGCCTGAATCGAGGGCCCCAACTTTTCCACCTTCCTTGGTTCCCCACAGAAACACCGATCCCTACCGGAACTTTACTACGGCACCCAATATCACGGACTCAGCTCCTCCAAAGTTGTAACCAGACTACCCAAGTTGTCGAAATCAATTCCATTGGAGCAGGCGAAAGGTCGCCTGTCATATCTGGTTTGGGATCCCTTTCCATTTGCCTGAAATTAGAGCCCTGCTGCTTCAGAGTAAATTAAACTCGGCCAATCCCAGATTAATGAGAGAGGAATAAACTAATCCTGGGAATTGGACAGCATAGGCGCGGTACTCGTACATAAAGATCTCGACGCCTTGTCATCTTGATTGCAGTATTCTTGTTCCTTCTGGGACGTGTGAAAACATATTCCCGCAGTATATCCTCCCGCCAGCACCGAGATGGCGACACCAGTAGTAGAAGTGCATCGCGACCCCGCGCTCGATACTGACAGGGCGCACCAGCACCCACATGTTCATCATGCTAATGGGAGCAACTGCGATGTCACCTACACAATCGGGACGACGGTAGATCCTCCCAATATCCCTCCACAGTCGCCACGCTCTTCCCCAGCGCCGTACGAGAAGGATGGAATCCCAGCAGCCTTCGATGTGGAGAAGGGAAGCGATGGAAGCAAAGAGGCCCCTGAGTCAGCGGAAAAGCCCCGATGGACGTTCTCCGCTTTCTACAGGAAATACAAGATTTTTTTCCACATTTTCTTCTTCGCATTCTTCACTGGGTAAGATAATCTGCTGCCACCTGCCATTGAAAAGTGCACAGATACTAATTTGCATAGATGGTGGATCGCTGGACTTGTCCTGAACCAGCATCGAGAGAAGAAATTGAACTGGGTTGTCCCATTCCTTCTCTGGTTGACAATCTCTCTTCGCCTTCTCTTCTTCTATGTACCAATCTCCATCATTTACAAGCCAATGAACTGGACTTGGAACAGCACGATAGTAAGAGTTGGAGTGATGGTCCCGCCAAAATGGAGAATTCCAGGCGCTGCTATGGTTGTTATCGCCGCATTCTTGGTTGGAACTTTTGCTACTGAGGAGTCTGTTGGGAACACTCGTGACAACCGTGCAGTCTCACTCTTCGGGTTGCTTGTCTTCATTGGTGTTCTATGGGCGACTTCCAGGAACCGGAAGGCTATTCAGTGGCACACCGTTATAGTCGGCATGATGCTCCAATATGTCATCGCTCTGTTCGTTCTGCGAACCGGAGTTGGCTTTGATATCTTCCAATTCATCAGTGGCTTGGCCAGGTCCCTTCTCGGCTTCGCCGGGAAAGGTACTGCTTTCTTGACAAGTGATGCAACTGCCGCTTTGCCATGGTTCTTGATCACTGTCTTGCCTGCTATTATTTTCTTTGTTGCTTTCGTTCAGATGGTGGGTTTCCATTCTCCAATACTTTCTGCTCAAGCGACTGACCTAAAATAGCTCTACCACTTTGGATTCATCCAGTGGTTCATTGGAAAATTTGCTGTTTTCTTCTTCTGGGCGATGAAAGTCTCTGGGGCGGAGGCTGTTGTCGCAGCAGCATCTCCCTTCATCGGACAAGGGGAATCGGCAATGTTGATTCGGCCATTCATTCCTCACCTCACCCAGGCGGAGCTCCATCAAGTCATGTGCTCTGGTTTTGCAACAATTGCCGGATCCGTATTGATCGCCTATATTGGAATGGGAGTTAACCCACAGGCTCTCATCTCATCATGTGTGATGTCGATACCTGCTTCTCTTGCAGTGTCCAAGCTAAGGTACCCAGAAGAAGAAGAATCCCTTACCGCCGGAAGAGTAGTCATCCCCGACGATGAGGAACACAAATCTGTTAACTCTTTACATGCACTCACAAACGGTGCATGGTTGGGTTTGAAAATTGCTGGTATGATTGCTTCGACACTGTTATGTGTTCTTGCTCTTTTGGGGCTTGCCAACGGCCTGCTGAGGTGGTGGGGAACATACCTGAATATCTCGGATTTGTCTATCGAGATGATTTTCGGATATCTTTGCTACCCTATTGCTTTCCTCCTTGGCGTCCCCCGCAACGGTGACCTCTATAAGGTTGCTAAATTAATTGGCGTTAAGTTGATAGGTGAGTTCGCCGCCGTTTAACAAATCTTGTCTCTATGTTTGCTCTAGTTCCTAACCGACTGATTGGACGAGTGATAGTCAACGAATTCGTTGCTTATGACATGCTCCAGAGGAATGCAGAATACGCCGATATATCTCCCCGCTCCCGTCTCATCGCTACCTATGCGCTTTGTGGTTTCGCCAACATCGGTTCCCTTGGTACCCAAATTGGTGTGCTCTCTCAGGTCGCCCCAAGTCGATCTGCTGACGTCTCGCGGCTCGCAATCTCAGCTCTTCTCTCTGGTGCCCTCAGCACGTTGACCAGTGCCAGTGTTGCTGGTCTTATTGTGACGGACAATGTCATGCAGCTTGTTGGGCCTACCTTGGCCCCGCCAGCATAAAATTTTCCCTTTTGATTCTCTTTTGCACTTCCCCTTGGTCGTGCTATTGTTTTGCAGGATTGATGCATATTTTGCGTTTGATTTTTGTTTGGAAATAGGCAACCCGCAATACTGCTGGCGGGAGTACTAATATATAGGTATTTGGATATTCTCAAAACTAGGGTATCACTGGGAAGAAAACTCCTGAATGAGCAATGAAATGAGTATACCGGTATGAGAGGTTTAAGGGTATTTTTAACGAAGCATGGACATCTAAATGATGAAGTATGAATTAGGGATCATTAGTTCTTTCAAGTCTTGGGCAATGCATGGTAGTTATATTTATTGTGACTCATTGATGCATACCGATAGATCGGAAAAAGTTGAGGATAAGCGTTAAGCTGTAAAGAAGTCTTGATGCCGTTTCAAGTCTTTGCACATGCCTCAGGCTGAGGTGCGTTGAAAGGGACGGTGTACCCGGTACCAATGTAGAACCCCCTGGCTTGGCATGTACAGTTACGTAATGCCATCCCTTTGGCTCCAATTTCGGCTTGAGCTCGTGCGCTTGTTGGTACGGCGTTGTAGTGACTTATTGAAGTCTCTGAAACTCCAAAATAAAGAATTGCCATGAGATATAATGAGCCTTGGCAAGGATTATCTCCTGCACCATGTATAAGGTGAATTGGCCGGGCTCCGGTAGAAGGTTGCGGCCGGGGGGATATATTAGTTACAAGTATAGTATATATCGATACTAGTTCTAGTCGGTAATACAGGGTAATTTCTAGAAACAGACGATAGTGCAGGCAGCCAGATCTAAAACAAACCGGTACAATGATCAGTACTACTTCGAAAGTACTTTTAATACCGCTGAGTTGTGCCCTTGAGCTCTCGTTCCTGGAGGACAATATTAATCTTGATTTCATCATGTATGTCGATGCCCTCGTACATACATATATATGCAGTATATAAGTTAATATCACACAATGGCCCCGTACGTATACCGTACCTTGCATACGAGCAGCAATGAGTCAACCTCGCGAGGCTGGTCAAACCGAACTAGAGGAGGTTTCGCAAGTAGAGATCCCTCGAACATTATGCTATATTATGTCCTTCAGCCCTGGGGGTGTCAAGCATTTTTGTGTGGTCTTGATTATATTTTGATCCACTGTTTCATTTTTTTATAGCTTTATGACAGCGTTCAAGGAGGAGCCACTAGAGCTACACCGAGTTTGGTTTTTCGTCAATAACAAAGGAGTAGTACCAAATCACTTCCCCGACCCAATTTGCTTAGGGGAGATAAGACCAATGGATATCCACTTACGTAGGTGTACTTTGATCATCTTTCGTGAAAGTCTACCTCCAAGTATACGGCTACGGGGTGAAAGTAACAAATCCGAGAGCCCGAGTTCTCCAGTCTTACCCGATGTAAATCTAGTCGAGACGGCGGGGGCTAGTGCACCTGGACCCAGTATTCAAGAGGGTAGAACACAGGAAGACACACCTCCTGCGGCGAGTACTCTGTAAGTAACCCCCATTGTCAAATGCCAATTGCAATGTGCCCAACGTATTAAGGGATATTATATTCTGTGCTTTAGTATCGTTGTTGAAAGGCAAGGGGTTGGTCAAGGGGACAGACACATAGATAGAGACAGCAAATCCTTTTGGGAAAATATTCAGTACTCGTATGCACATCCGTAGGGGACGTATGACGAGCCACCCGGAAACCCGGGTAGATTCAAGGGCTTGCAAGTTAATCTACCGCCCCGCACGGTCTAGATTGCAGGGAAAACGGTTCCCTCTCTTTTTCCCTCTCTATCCCCCTCGCACTTTCTCCAGCTCCGAGCCCCGCTCAGCTAGCCCTTGCTACTGAATATAGGAAAAATTGGAAAAACTGCTCAGGCTCTCCGTACAAGTAGCTGAAAATGCTTCCACCGTATCCCAAGGTTCATCTTCCCCTCCGTCTTTCCTCCATATTGGTTGGTCAATCTGATCCCACTTGCCCTCGAGTAGGGGAGTAGTTCCTTACTAGGGCTCTATTCACAGCTCCCATGTGCCCCAAAGCCTTATGTTCGGTTACTTATAATTACGCTGTTATCAGCTGAACCTGGGTATGATCAGAAGGGAAATGTAACACTCAGTATTCACACAATTCTAGCATAATGTACGCTCTTAGCATTTTTTGGTAGCGGGAAAAGGCATGTAATAATATGCGACTAGCATAGGTGTTTTCTGGAATACCATCTCTCAATCGGTATGCGACTTGGTCGCGTAACATTTGTACTAGCGTGTTACCCTGAACGAGACTTCATTACCCTGAAGTATCTGCATTTTGCTGGTTCAATTTCATACTCGTGCTTTCTTATCTGGAGGATGGTGGGCTATATAATTTATATTAATCACACTACATATATATATTTATATATATCTAACTGTGGCTATCATTTGAGTTTCTAAATTTACTAAGAAAGAACCGACCCTGTTATACCGCTGCGAGACTATATTTTACCGGTTGAGAGACCGATAACTTTTTGGCATTATCTAAGTTCAATTGCATGGCAATCCACACAAATGGCCGTACAACAGTTTCTTATATCACACCTCAGCTAGGGCCTAATGCTATCCCGGCGTATACGGGTTGAGAGATAGTATTTCGGAAAACACCTATGCTAGTCACATATTATTACATGCCTTTTCCCACTGCCCCAAAAAATGCTAAGAGCGTACATTATGCAAGCAGGGTGTGAATACTGAGTGTTACGTTTCCCCTCTGATCAAGGCTCAGGTTCAGCTGATAACAGCGTAATTATAAGTAACTGAACATAAGGTTTTGCGGCACATGGGAGCTGTGAATAGACTCCTGGTGTTCGTATTCCCCATAGAAGAACTGCGTAGAGAATGGTATACCACTGAGCCTACTAGCCTCATGCCCGCTCACTTACGCAATTGCAAGTATACAAGTATCCATGATTGTGCAGGATTAACTTAGCAATATAATATTATAATAGTGTAGGGGTGCGATTTCTTTGCCAATTATATTGTATATATTGATATAAAGTATGTGCACCGAGTCTTATTCCACACGACTGTAAGGAATATCAAACGCCAAGTAAACTAATTCTAGGCAAGTATAGAAAATCGGAGTTGAAAATAGTCAGCTGTAAGTAGAGTTCACCAGGCTAACAACAATAAGATACTTCAGGGTAATAGTTAAGGTCTTGTCCCTTCAAGTGGCATTGGGGTGATGAATAAGCAATGATGTTTGCTCATGGAAACCCTTCATTGGGCATGAGAATACTCTTGATGGTCGGCTTTGGTTTAAGAAACCACTTTTGTGCAGGTATTCTCACTTTACAACTAACGACAGATCTATATCGGATTTACAACGGGTTAAACGGATTTTTTCATCAATATTGATCTATGAGGTGTCAATCAAATTAAACTGAATACCCCTATTATGTATGCCAGTCTCGCTCCCCCACTACGTTTGTTTGTTTTAGGATTTCAGGGTAATAGTTGAGTTCTTGGCGCTTATAGGAAACATTGTGTTTTGTGGAGGTTGGCTGTGTTCTCATGCTGTTGGCTGGTATACAAGGGTGGTTAATCCAATCAAACCAATCAGCATCGTCAGGTATTACAAGCCTATTGTTGTGCCACAGCTTGTCGCTTGATTTGCCCTATCCGAGTAGCAGGCCTAGGTTTTGCGCTTATGGCTGCCTCCATTCGTTACACAGTATCTAGCCGAAATCCATGTGGCGTTTGATGCCCACAGGTACTGATTTTCACATGGGTAATTCCAGTGCCGTGTAGCCGGGCTCCCTATTCGGATGTGGCTTGCAATTGCCTTTCAGGAGGTAGTGCTGAAGGAAAAAGAAAAGGGATTCATGATTAAGACAACATAGTGTGGGGGGCTACCAGCAACATGAACTAGCCGGGGGCTGAATTTTTGCATGGACAGTGCCTAGTGAAATCAAGCTTTTCACCTGCAGCAACTAAGCTTTAGGTGGTGCACACTTAAGTAGCCTCGAAATGCACATTAGGTAGGTCTGCATGCATACAAATCTGCACTAGCCTTCTCATATAGGTATCTATTTGAGTCAAGTAATGACCAAGGAGTAGATAACATAATCCAAAGTATTTTTTTTCAATCTGCCTAGACTCAAGTCTTTGATCTTGACACCCTGGAATATCATAATATATTTTTGAGGTTACAAGTTTAACTTCGAGCAATACACCCAGAGATGCCTAGCTGACATGATGAAGTAGAGGGAGGCCCTACAGAGTCCTTGACAGAGAGACATGGGCGACTGCCGGCCCTACTGACACTTCACTGTGTATACTGTGTTGGTAGTTGGCACAAGGTTCAACCCTGACTAAAGGCGGATTACGGCGATTACAGGAGCATGGATCTAAGTATTGATGCACTAAACCAAGCTCTTGTTGATGTCTTAGTCTAGGTAGTTGACGTCCTTAATCACTTCCTGCAGTTCGAATACCTATTCTGAATGCTGTTAGGATTAAGTGACTCAAGTAACTTCCGCTCAGCAATGGTTCGTAGTGAGCACGAAAAGTAGCTACATGTATCAGTATCAGTTGTAAAGTCTCTACTCATTTAGGTCAAACCATCCAGTGGAGGTCAGATGGTGGTCCACTTACCCCTCCCGCATATACTCAAAGTGAATAGAAAGTAGCTATCCCATCATTACCATCTCCTTCAACATCTATACTTTGCGAGTGTGGTGGCATTCTCCACAGCTGCCTACTCAAGCATTTGTAACCTGGAAATACAGAGAGCCGTATCGGGTCTACAAATCCCGAGCTGCAATTGAATAATAAAAGTGACGACGAAGTTCCTGTATGAGTAAACCAGACCCGCATCTACAGTCTGTCCACACACTTCCAGTGAAGCTAGTCTTATTCTCTGTGAAATCGACGTCGATTACATCGCCCCACACATGCAGCACAACCAGCCACCCATGTTGCAGCATGCATGCGTAGATACAGGGACGGAAGTTTCGGCAACTCTAGAAGGTTTTCCCCTGGCATTGCGCCCACTTCCTCAGTCTGGCGAGACTGGCTTCAACTGAGCAATTCTCTGCTCAACACAAGAATGGCAAATTGCAATACCCCCAGAACAGGTCTCCTCTATTCCTCGCCAGACCACCGACACCTCCCTCTATCAACAGCTAGGGCCATACAGAGCACCACTGATCTGGGAGAATAAAGGTGCAACGAGATCAAACGGCCTCTCTAGAGCCCCACCAACCGCCAGATAGCAGACGTCGGCCTGCCATAAGCCCCTACGCAGCTTAGATCTGGCTCTCGAGTTTGAATTACATAGAGCTTGGGAAACTCCTCTTTCCCATTGTTATCATTCTGACAACTCTCGTCAAGTTATTCGGGCTCTGCTCCTGACTCTGAGGAGCTCGGGACAAGTACGACAAGAAGGTGGCCATGGCTCAGGCTCCTCAACACTACGACATCATGTCAGAGGCCATCTGCGAAACTTGGTAAACGCTCTAGCCTTGATTTAAGCCACTGGTACTCTCACAAAACCGTTAAACCTCGGTCCCTGTGTATTGTGAGTTGTAAAGATTACGAGGTTATTAAGCGGAGGAATCTTGGGAGAGAGAGAGAAATATTGATGTATTCGTCAAAGCTATGTAGAGATCGCTATAGTATGAATGCTATGGTTCTACTGCCTTACTCTTCTTATTTCGCCAGCGGAATCCAGCTCTTTTATCCTCCTCGAATTATCCCAATAGGCCATTTTAGGCTTCCCTGTCCATGCCCGCATATCCCAATAGGCCATTCTCGGACTCCTGCGTTTCCCGTGATGTTTCCCGTAATATCGCACGTGAGAGTAATTCCTACATGAGTGTGTCAAGACAACTGAGGAAATGTACAGTCCACTTGCAAGCGTCTCGATTCTCCTATGCTGGAGTAGTAGACACAATACGAAACCTCAATTCTAAAGCTACACGCCCTCAGAGAATTCTAACGTCAACCCTGCAACTGAAATCCACCCCTCTTCCACGACGTGTTTGAGTATTCTCGTGCAATCATATACAAGTATTGGATAACGCTGTCACAATTCTTACTACTGGCCTCTAAGTCACGCTATCTCGAAGATGACCGCCAATGAATGCTGAGAGGGATGGCACGCTTGAATTTCATAACTACAGTAGCACCCGCAAGGTTTGATACACATTCCAACATGCAGAACGCGTAACTAAGTACTCAAACAACTCTACAGATAACCGTGCCTGGGCCCAGCTGAGCAATATAGATTGCTAGCACTTAGATAACCAACACAGGTCGGGCTTTTAGAGCAGATCGAAGCTCTAATTGGCTAGTATATGCGAAACACCTGTTATACAAATTACACAAACATAGAACACTGGGCTAACTCAGGCTCGCTTATTGGTAGGATCCTGGGCAACGCCCAACCGAAGCTCTGCTGGTATGGAAGCTTTTCCGGATGATGTACATACCCGCCCCTAACTACAGTACCTACAAGACATCTAGGGCTTGCACGCCGAGGCCTCGAGTACCTGTCACTCCCATGATGGGCTCCTCTGGGCACGGCACCATGCTTCAATCTAGAGTCAATATATAGGGCAGAAAAAGAATCCTATATAACTAACAGCGCCTACCCATGCATTTCACCCATCATGACAGACTGGAGCAGCACTAGCCGCATACCGGTATATATTGCCTGTTGGCCACTGCATTCTCTTCAGACCTACCGACTTACATGTGTCAAACAGGGATTACCTGGATCAGGGTAACACCAAGCCACCCAATCTACCTTTTTTTTCGCAACCAGAAGTCTCTCATAATACCATAGGTACGCCACAACCCAGGGAGTACAAGCCTCGCAGATAGGATAGAGAACAATCCAATCGGATGAGATACCTATGAGCACACTCGCCTAACGTAGGCAATTTGATGCAGTGCTTGTGCATAGCGCACAAGGTTGCCCTGCCAGCGCGATTGCAATTGCAATAATCCTCGGATGTACGGCAAGGTCATGGGAGCTGGACCGACACGATACCTGGTACCTGGGTACCTAAAGAGGTGAGATTGCAGTTATTGCAAGGTCAGATACTAGTAGCCTTCAGCTTTGGATCGATATCGATATCGATATCGGTAGTCTTTTGTTTCATAACACTCTGAGGTACCGAATTCCCGCTTGGCATGAAGTGCAGCTACTGCACATTCTAAATCCTAACTTTTACATTTGTTCAAGACAACTGGAGCTTTAAGTCGCTCGGCTGGTTTGAAATGGTCCATTGCGGCTTAGCTGTTGCATATATTACCTACTTAGCCGGGAATTATGCTCAAAAACTCCCAATGCCTGCACAAGGCGAGAATGGGACTCGAACGAACACAAGGGGTGTCCACAATCCCTTGAAGGCGAGGATCAAGCTCATGTATTGAGATAGCCTACAGAATATTGGGTTCGACCGAGCGAGCATGTCCGAAATGGAACTTGAGTGGTACACGTGTGGAAATGTCTAACAAGTGTCGATTAAAAGAAAAAGCAATAATCAGCTTGCCTTGCCGTCCATATCGGGCGTGTAAAATCTAGAACCTAGATAATAACAACACCCATTCCATATACAAGTAAGGTGTAGGTATGCCCCTTTCGAATTCCTGTATGATTTGCAGTGGGAAGCTTAATCAACCAGTCTTGAATGATACAGTGCAAACCTTTAACTAGAAGCAACGCTAACAGGAGAATAATGTTATTGGTGCCTTTTTCAGCCCACCGATGCCTTGACAGGTATTTAACCAGTGAGATCAAATAAGGATAAGAAGCGGATCGGTATTGTCGATATTGAATGTTTCTCAACCCATGTGCACGGGATACCTGATTGGTGCATTGCTTGGCGAAAGGGCAGGATATAGAGTCCCGGTTCGAGGAGTTGGCCAATACGCAGAAGGTCGCAAAGGAGTGTCAATTCACGAGACTAGGCAGCGAAATTGGGTGTGTACCTAGGTTTTGGAGCCCATAGTCAGAAAAAAGGGCTAGGAGAAAATGCATACCTACCACACCCTAACCCCTCCTTAAAATTGGCCCTGGGATGCGTGACATGATTGCGGAAGATCACCTGTTCACATCCCAGCTTGGCGATATCGATCGATGGGTCCCCCCTACCTTTTTCGACCCAAGCGCAGACCGTCAATCTGCCCACAAGTAGTAACGTTGTAATCATGATCCAAACTCTCGACCAGGCTTCTTATTCACCATGGTTTTCCCGATAGGTCCACATTCCGCATTACAGTTAGACCAGCCGATGTTTACTTTTTGCCAGACACGCGTACACGTGATGAATATGTGATACTCTCGGCCGCTGTTGGATCTGGACATGGCATTGTGGCGTTTATAAGTGCAGTGCTATTAGCCAAAGCGGTTCATTATTCAGCGAGGGCGCGGCAAAGGACTGCTTCATGGTCCGATATATACACATCTTACTTATCCTCGTTTGCTACTGGAAGCCATCATGTCATGACACATATGCTCACTGACAGCCGAGCCGAAGGCCTCACGTAATATTGAGGGTTATAGTAACACAACTTGACAGCGATGTATCAGATCCTTCATTACAGAGATTTACAACCCCGATGCCAAAGGCTCTCTGTTAGCTTCCACTCGTCCCACAAGCCGAAGCCTTAAGCATCTATGATCATACGACTACAAGCGGAACAGCTTGAAATTGCAACTAGCTTATTATTTTGATATCGACAAACCCCGCTCTCGATATACCGGCAGAGTCATAATCCGCGCAGAAGTGTCAATTGGAATTCAAGAGAAAACTATTGATCAAATTTACGCGAACCGCTAGCTAAAAAGAGAATGTTGACAAGATATCCCTTAGATATCGCCGTACAGTTATAGGCAGCAGGGATGAACTCTCTCAGAAGAGCTGAGAACGACGTCATTTGGTGTTGGGATACAACCTGATAAGATGTAGTCTGGTTAGTTAATATGTTAATATACTGATACCACGGTATTGGATCCGGAAGCCCTAAGTCAACGCAAATACAAAAGGCTTAACTCTATCGAGCTGAAACAAATTGAAGCCAAAGACCTTCTTAAGCTTCAGGGTAGTGACATGGCGTCCTCTATTCCACTCGAATTCATCCGGGATCCCTCCCCCTAGCAGAGCCAGCTGCGCCTACCATGTAGATCTTGCTCATACCTCAAGACTACTTAACTTCGACCATTAGGTTACCATATACCTATATATTACAGTAATCATGCTTCTGATATTTCTTTTTTTTTTCAGTTTATTTTCTTAAAGCCATTTATTCCCGCGTATAGCGTAAGGCCATGGCGAGTAATACTTCGGGTGTGATGCAGCCAGACTAGCTTACACCTTATCCTGATCATTAAAAATCAAAATATTGTCATCTCCGGTCAGACTGCCCTCCACAGTCTCGGCGTGCCCGAGAAAGCGAGGGCACAGCCCGCCCCAGATCGTCTTTTTCTTCGCAGTCAAAATGCAATGTAATTCATGCATGTCTTGGTTCATTGGGTCTTTCTCATTTTCAGAACAGTAGCTTGTGGCTGAATTAGTCAACACACGTGCACAAACCAACCCCACAACCTCAACCGCACACCACCAACACTACAGAAGCAAGAAGCAACAAACCCTATTTCCCAAAAATAAGACATGTGCGATTGGAGCCTTGCTACTTGAATGCAAGCCACCGGTTCCCTTCACACATCAAAGTTTTGTTGACATGGGATACCTAGTACTAGTATTTAGCTACTTGCCATAGAAAATTATTTTGTGCAAAAGTGACGTTGTGATATAGTAGCTTAGCTAGGCGGTGTTATTGATAGGACGGAATTAATAGGGACATCGGAGAAGCCCAAGCCGAACCACCCTCAGTCAGACGCCCAAGCGACAGGTGGCTTCAGCCGCAAGCTATGTGGGCAGGAACGTCAGCGATTGGATCATAGTCTTACCCCTAACCCAATGGACTCTCATGGCGCCATGGCGTTCATGATATTTCTTTTCCAATGCTTGTGCCACCTCTGTATGAGCGCCACCTTGTGTGCTCTGTGCAATGAGGAACGCGGTCAATTCCCTTTCCCGCATGATAAGGGTCAATTATCAAGGTAAGGCGGTGTGGTATGATAATTATTGCGCTCGTTCTGGGGATTATGATGATATTTTAATGGTGTGTTCATGATATCTAATGATGAAGATCGGCGAGCCCTGTATCAAGAGTACTCCATCGACCCCACAGCTATTTTAGGGGCTGAAAATTGAGGTGTTCATCAGATGCTAGTGTGCTGAGACCTTATCTGGTTTAAGCTTTAAGCTTAAATTTAGCTGCCTGTCTGGTTCATAATTTTGTGTGCCAATCAGACTAAAAGTTGATCAAGTTAGTACTGTAGGCTGGTTGGCTACAGG
>Ga0307511_10000885_pt1 | contig 31652 bp, 23 predicted proteins | sample 13_EM_MG_FD_200266 | JGI IMG/M metagenome (GOLD analysis project Ga0307511, IMG submission 200266) | Populus trichocarpa ectomycorrhiza microbial communities from riparian zone in the Pacific Northwest, United States - 13_EM | ecosystem: Host-associated > Plants > Roots > Unclassified | place... | reverse complement strand
TAAAAGCCGTCGTGATCGTCCCAGAGCCCCCCGCCCATGGTATTGATCGCATTGGTGATCGAGACGAAATGCTCGAAGAATTTCGAGGCGATGTCCTCATAAACCGGATTGTCCTGCGCCAGCTCCATCGCCATGGCCAGCATGGTCAGGCAGTAACTGGCCATCCACGCGGTACCATCGGCCTGCTCCAGAAAATTCCCATTCCCCAGCGGCTTGGAGCGATCAAACACGCCGACATTATCGAGACCGAGAAAACCTCCGGAAAAAAGATTGCGCCCGGCAGAATCCTTCCGGTTGACCCACCACGTAAAGTTCATCAGCAACTTTTGAAAAACGGTCTCGAGAAAATGAACGTCCCGACAACCGCGCGCCCCGCTGATTTTATAAACGCGCCAGGCCGCCCAGGCATGGACGGGTGGATTCACGTCCGAAAAAGCAAACTCGTAAGCGGGCAACGCCCCGCTTGGATGCATGTACCATTCGCGCAAAAGGAGCGTGAGCTGCGATTTGGCGAAAGCCGGATCGACCCGCGCGATTTCCACCGTGTGAAAGGCGAGGTCCCAGGCCGCAAACCACGGATATTCCCACGTGTCGGGCATGGAAAGGACATCGCGATTAAAAACATGGGGCCAGTCCTTGTTTCGACCGTGCAACTGCCGCTCCAACGGTGGAAGCGGCTGGCCCGGATCGCCCTTCAGCCAACGGGGCACCTCATAATGATAAAATTGCTTCGACCACAGCAGCCCTGCCTGGGCCTGGCGCATGACGCGGAACTCTTCGCTCTCGGGAGTGTACGGAAGATGATGCTGATAGAAGAGATCGGCCTCCTTCCGTCGTTGTTGCAGAAGACTGGAAAAAGGTTCTCCAAAAGCCTCCCCAGCCGATGAAGCCTGTCCCTGCTCGACCAGACGCAAGCGGAGCGACCAGGTTGCCCCCGGCGCAATCTCATTTTCATAATGGGCCGCCGCCTTGGTCCCAAACCCGGCGGGATTCACCGCCTCCTTATTCCCGTTGATCAGCGCTTCGTGAAAGGCATCCTTCACGTACGGGTGGGGATTGGGGACCTCGAAAAGACGTTGCCGGTTTGTCTCGTTTTCGGTGAAAAGCAAATTGCGCAGATTGGCCTGATTCGCCGGATCGAACCGTAACAAAAAAGTCCCGAGCGTCGCATGCTCCGCTTCAATCTGACCGCCGTCGTGCAATCGGAGTTCCGGGCGACTCGGCGTATCCTCGGGCACCCGCCCCCATGACCAGGTATTGCGGAACCAGAGCGTCGGCAGAAGATGCAGCTTCGCCGGATCGGGCCCCCGGTTTGTCGCCGTGATCTGGATCAGGATGTCATTGGGGCCCGCCTTCACATATTCGATCTCCACATCGAAATAACGATTCCCGGCAAAGGCTTCCGTGTCGGTGATCTCAAATTCGCGTTCCAACTTCGAACGATTGCGATTGGTTTCGATCAACTCGGTGTAGGGATAAGGCCGCTGCGGATATTTATAAAGCGCGCGCTGGTACGAGTGGGTCGGCAGGGCATCGAGAAAAAAGTAAGACTCCTTCACGTCCTCCCCGTGATTTCCCTCGGAATTGGTCAGACCAAAAAATCGTTCCTTGAGAATGGGATCAACGCCATTCCATAGCGTCGGCGCGAAGCAAAGACGACACTGGCGATCGGTAAAACCGAGCAGCCCGTCCTCACCCCACCGGTAGGCCCGGCTGCGGGCATGGTCATGCGGGAAATAATTCCAGCAATCGCCGCTGGCCGAGTAATCCTCACGAACGGTGCCCCATTGCCGCTCGGACAGGTAAGGCCCCCAGCGCTTCCAGTCCTTTTCCCGGCACTCATCTTCCCTCAGGCGGAGGGACTCGGGGCAGTCTTCCATACTTGAGGTTAGGCTGCCGGTTAGAAATAGGGCAAGAGCGGGTAACGAAGCTTTACTGCTTCACCCACACATAGGTGACGTAGGTCAAACAAACCACGGCCACAATGATAAGAATGGGGAAATAGCCGCCAAAAAAATCGTGCCAGTAAGCTCCAACCGCGATTCCCAAGGCCATGATTCCCCATTTGAACAAACTGCCTTGCCACCATTTCAACGTGAAGGTCTTGAATAAATTCATGTGCATAGACAAAGATAGCTCATCCCCTGCCCCTTCGCCTTACCTTTCGGTCATCCCGAGCTTGTCGAGGGAAGACCAACTACGGCCCCGCACCCGCCTTGGTCAATTCTCGCGCCGCGATTTCCGCTGCCGGATAATTCCAGTGCAGGTCATCCGGGTAATAAAGATCCTGGAACCCCTCCTCCAATTTTTGATGAAACGGCTTCTTGAGATCGACATAGCCGTTGGGCGTGGCCCGCGCTTGCAACGTCTCAAGCATTCCGCTGTAGGGATAAAAAGGATGAATAACCCAATCGTAGTAGAGATATGATTTGTTGGGCGGAACGATGAGATAAAATTTCAAGCCCTGTTGCCGGCAAATATCGGCCACCTCCTGCACCTGTTGCAGGGCCTGCTCCACGCGAGGCAGATTTTTCTGGTTATAAACACCGCGGGTCGTGTCTCCCTTGTAAAAGAGAAGCAGCTTACGGTAAGAGCAGTTAAAGAATGGCCTGCTCAAGCGCACCATACAGGTATCGGTCTGGTTCCATGCCGTGGGCGAAAAGAGATAAGCGAAATTGCAAAAGACGACTTTGAAATTACCGTTGTTGGCGAACGTCCAGACCGGCGCTTTTTCGTACATCGCCGGCAAATCGCCCGCCAATTCCTGCTGAAGTGGAATGTTCAGCGAGCTGTCACCTTCATCGGAAAAAGTATTAAGCCATTCGCATTCGACCCGCTCGACGATGACAGTCTTCACGCCGTGCGTCCGAAACCAATCCTCCTTCAACCACGCCTTGATTTGGGAAAGACCGTTTTTGCGACTCCAGTAAACAGGCGGCATTCCCACCGACTCATGCCATTGCAGGCTACACGCCTTGCCCAAATGCGGCGCGAACGAATCTCCGAATATCACCACCGGAACCTGAGCCGCCTGGGCCATGGTATGCCGGTCAAGCAACGTGAAACCAGTCTGTGGCTCCTGCGCTTCGAGTTTTCCCTGACAATCTTCCAACCCCACCAGATAACCGATGCGTTTGCTGCTGCCCGTCTCAGGTCGAAACAGGGTACGGGTAAAACCAAACCACATGACGAGATGGAAAATCGCCAGGAACGGAAGGAGACTCAAAAAAAGAAGATTGAGTCGACGCCAACGCTTCCGCGCCACATGGGATGAGAGCAACTTAATCATGGCGTCAAAATTGGTAGTAGAGGAACTCGGTGGTCTGGTCGAAATGATAGGCCGTCACCAAAAAGAGCACGGCGATGGCGAGGGCCCACTTCCAATTCGGCTTCAGGCGCGAAACGATCTTCATTGAATTCGGCGCGAGCAGAACGACAAGTGTGCCCAGCGAAAGCCAGACGACTTCCGTTTCTACCGGCCATCCCGCACCCGCATGCCTCCATCCAAACATCGCGCCAAAAAGAGTGAGGCTGTCATGCAAACTCGCGCTGCGAAAAAATCCCCAGCCGATGAACACCACCACGAGCGTTAGCAACCGGCCCGTAAAGCGGGGTAATTTCCAGCCCCGGTCTTCCCAGGCGTGATTGATCGCCAGACAGAGGCCATGCCATGCCCCCCAGCAAACATAGGTCCAGGCGGCGCCGTGCCAAAAGCCGCCGAGCAGCATGGTCGCGAGCAGGTTCAGATAACGGCGAAATTTCCCGCGACGATTTCCACCCAGTGGAATGTAAAGATAATCGCGCAGAAACCGGGAGAGCGTCATGTGCCACCTCCGCCAAAAATCGATCAGGCTCACCGCCTTGTACGGCGAATTGAAATTCATCGGGTAACGCACGTTGAAGAGCAACCCAAGGCCAATGGCCATGTCGCTATAGCCGGAAAAATCAAAATATAGCTGGAATCCAAACGCCGTGACCGCCGACCACGCCTGCGCCATGGAAAGCCGCGCCACTTCCATGAAAGGCTCATGCACCCAATCGGAAAACCGGTCGGCGATGAGGACTTTTTTCGCCAAACCGATCGTGAACAAAGCAAAGCCCGTCGCCATGTTCTGATGATTGAGCACGAAAGTCCGCAGCGAACGGAACTGGGGCAGCATTTCCTGGTGATGGACAATCGGGCCCGCGATGAGTTGAGGAAAAAAATGGAGGAACACCGCAAAATCGAGCATCGAATGCTTCCCAACCTTGCCTTGTTTGCAGTCGGCCAGATAAGCAATCGACTGGAAGGTGTAGAACGAAATACCCAACGGCAACACCACCTGTGGAAGGACCCAGCCCAGCCCCGTCCAGTGATCCAGATTCGTGACAAAAAAATGGGCATACTTGAAGTAACCGAGCACGGTCAGGTTGGCCGCGATGCCCAACCCCAAACCCAGACGACTCGGCTTACGCCTTAGAACTGCGCCGATGTAGTAATTGCCGACAATCGAACCAAGCAACAGCAAACCATAGAGTGGGATCGGGATTCCCCACGGACCATGCAGAACCGGGGTTCCATAAAGATAAAAGGCGGCGGAAGCGACCCCCAGTATCCAGATGGCCAGCCGCGTCAAATGCCACCGGGCCGCCGCATAGAACAAAAGCAGCGTAACGGGCAAAAAGACAAAACAGAACTCGCCGGTATTGAATAACATGCTGATAGAGCTAATCTTACTAAGCCCGCTAGTTAATCATCGACTCTAGTAGTGTCGATTTCTTTCTCAGGATTGCTATTGTCGATAGAGTATGTAAACTTAACGAATCATGCAGGTTCTTTCGACCCCCCGTAACTTCGTTCCCGGTTCCACTCCCCAAGAGCAACTCAAGGTTGTCAAAGACGGACTAGAGGTCATTCACGACATTTACCGCTACGCCCAAATCGGCTTCAAAGCCATCCCCGAGGACGACTTCGACCGCTTCAAATGGTACGGCGTCTACCGCCAGCGCCCGAAGGACAGCGGTTACTTCATGCTTCGCACCAAAATTCCGGGCGGCCAGCTTAATGCAGCCCAACTCGCCGTCATGGGCCATATCGCCGATGATTTCGGGCACGGCTTTGGCGATATCACCACGCGACAGACTTTCCAATTCCATTGGCTGCGGATTGAGGATTTCCCGGAAGTTTTCGAACGGCTCAGCGCGGTTGGAATGACCACCTCGGGCGCTTGCGGCGACGATACCCGCAACGTCGTCGGCTGCCCGGTCGCTGGCATCGACAAAAACGAGATCATCGACGCCACACCGCAACTGCACGACGTCAACCGCCACTTCACCGACAACCGCGAGTTCTCCAACCTGCCCCGCAAATACAAGATTTCCGTCTCGGGTTGCCGGATTCACTGCGCCCAACCCGATATCAATTGCGTCGGCGTGTTTGGGCTCGAACGCAAAGTCAACGGCCAACTCGAAGCCGGTTACGGCATCAAGGTTGGCGGCGGGCTTTCCAGCGCACCACATCTGGCCCAAACGCTGCCCGTTTTCCTGACGCCCGAGGACGTGCTGCCCATGGTGCATTATGTCTCGGTACTTTTTCGCGATTTTGGTTTTCGCGAAAAGCGTAATCGCGCCCGGTTCAAGTTCCTCGTAGCCGACTGGGGGGTGGATAAAGTCCTCGCCAAGGTCGAGGAACTCTCCGGCCGCACTTTCCAGCGCCACCACGAATTCATTTTTCCCGAAGACCCGGAAACGGACCACCTCGGCGTGCACGAACAAAAACAGCCGGGACTCTGGTATGTCGGTGTCTGCTTTGCCGGCGGTCGCACCCGCGGAGAACAACTGCTGAAGATCGCCGAACTGGCGAAAAAGTACGCCCAGCCCGGCCTGGATCGGATCACCACGACGAACAAGCAGAACCTGATCCTGCTCAATATCCCGGAAAAGAATCTCAAGGGTCTGCAAGCGGAACTCGATGCCAGTGGTCTTTCCTGGCGCCCTTCGAATTTCCGGCAGGGCTGCGTTTCATGCACCGGCATGGAATTTTGCAATCTCGCCATCGCCGAGACCAAGAACCGAATGATGTCATTGGTCGAACAGCTCGAAACCGAATGCGCCGCTTATAAGGAAAAAATCCGCATCCACTTCAGCGGCTGCCCGAGTTCCTGCGGCCAGCATCAGATTGCCGATATCGGCTTTCGCGGCGGCTCGACCCGGATCAACGGTATGGCCACCGAATGCTTCGACATGTTTATCGGCGGCAAGCTCGGCGAAGGCGCGCGCTTCAACGAATTGGTGAAGGGCAAGATTCCCGCGACGGAAATCCACAAGACCGTGGGCAAGCTGCTCAACTACTACACGACCAACCGCCAAGGCAACGAACCGTTCCACGCCTTCGCCAATCGCACCCCCAAAGAGCAGATCAAGGCCGCGTTGGAGGCTTGAGCTCCTGCTACTTCACGGCTGGGTGCGGGGATAGGGCTGCGCCACTAACCCTAACGGCAAGGCCATCGGCAAAGATGGGTTTTGCACGGCTTGCGCCCTCGGCTGAATCTTCACAAAGATTTGCGTGAAATAGATCATGCCTTTTTCATCCTCCCAGGCACCCAGACCCGAATAATTATAGTCGCCCCGGATGTTATGCCGATGCGGTGGACTGTTCAGCCAGGTCTTCACCGCGCTCTGGGCCACCTGACTGGGATCGTTGGTCTCGAAGACATTTTCACCCGCGCCCTTCAGTCCGATCATCACGACTTTCAGGTGGTCCACCCGATCACCAAAGCCTTCATGGCCGAAATCGACCTTACCTGCCGCCATGTCCCGGCTGTGAGCGCGTGCGACTTTGACAATGGCATTGTCCCACTGCAAAAGCGGCAGCCGGTTTTCCTTTCGATACTGATTGATGAGAAAAAAAGCTTCCTGCTCCAATCTATTGCGTAAGTCCGTACTCGAACTCGTGCCTGCGACAGGCACAGCTATCTCCCCATCCGCAGCCATAACCGGAGTCAACGACACGACCCAAGCCATGATGAGCAAAAACCGCGCGTATGTTGGAAATCGGGCCATGGGACAAGGACCCGAATTTATACTCATGACTAACACAAAATCACGGAAATTCCGATCTCAAACGGCGACCGCTTCAGGATTTTTTTGCGGCAGCCTTGCCCAGCCCATCCGCCTTGGCAAAAGCGACACGGGCCTCTTTCTTCTGGTTCAATTTTTCAAGCGTCACACCCAAATCATACCAGGCACGAGCATTTTCTGGAGCAAAAAAGACTTCCTGTTGAAAAGCTCTCATCGCGGCATGGTGATCCCCATTTTGACCACAGACGATACCCAGGTTATGCCAGACTCCCTCAAATGATTCCTGAAGATCGACTGCGTGCTGGTAGGAATCGCGCGCCGCTTTCAGATCACCCGTCCGGTGATAACTGACTCCCAGGTTAAACCACGCTTCCGGTTCATCCGGCTTGAGCATGGTTGCCTCCCCGTAGGCAATGGAGGCTTTCTGATATTGCCCAGCCGTGTACCAAGCCAGACCCAAATCGTTCCAGGCCATCCAAAGCAGATCGCATTTGGGATCTTCCTTCACGGCGCGAAGTACGGCGGCTTCGGACTCATCCGTCTGTTCGAGCCGGGCGTAAATCATGGCCAGAAAAGCATCGCTGTAACCGCTGAGCGTGGGCAAAAGCATCGCGTGCTTGAAATGCTCCGCCGCAATCGAAAGCTCGTTTTTGCTGAAAGAAACCACGCCCATTTTAAAATAGGCCTCCGGGTAATCGGGGCGCAGCTTGACCGCGTGCTCACAAGCTTCAATCGCTTCGTCCATCTTGTCCTGGGCACCCAAAGCGGCGGCCAGATTATCCCAGGCGCGCGCATAATCAGGATCGGACACGGTGGCATAACGCAGGGCACGCTCGGCCTTCTCGAACTCATCCATTTGAAAATAGAGAACGCCCAGATTGCACCAGACCTTGGGATGTTTCGGCTCGATCTGATTCGCGCGTTGGTACGAAGCCAGGGCGAGATCGTGCTTTTTATTCAGATGATACCCGAGGGCAACATTAAAATGGGAAGCCAACTCATTCGGATCATATTTGAGCGCCTCAACAAATGCTTCTTCCATCAACGGCGGCAGATCGGCTTCGTACGCTGCCTGGCCGAGATTCGTCCAGCCCTGCCACATTTTCGAATGGCTGGCGGGATTTTCATTGGCTTTTTGCAGCAACCGCTTGGCCCGTTTAAATTTTCCCTGCCTGATCATGCTGTCCGCCTCTTCCAAACATTCCGGCGTGATCGACGGTAACGGCTTGGTCACGTCGCTCTCCTTTTCGGGAATGCTCTCCGTAAGTTTGGTCGCTGAAGTTTGAGCTATGCCGGAAGCCAAAAGCATCTTCCCGGTCTTGCGAATAACGTTGGGGGCAATCACCTTGGCATGCTGTGCCGTGGTAATCCCGGAATGGGCAGGCCCCTCCCCGCTGCTTTGAGCCAATTGCCGTTGCACGGCCACCGCCGCTGCTTCACTCAGCGGGCGTAATTCTTTCTCGGGTCCGCCCAGTCGAATGGAACGTTCAAAATGCTTCAGCGCCACGCCGGGCAATCCCAGATCGTGCAGATAAATCAATCCAACTTCCTTTAACAACGTTGGGCTATTGTAAGCCTTGGCCAGCCGCACAAACATCGACTTGGACAACACCGAAAGCCGGTATCTTTCTTTGTCCGGCCCGGCATTAGCCTGCACCGCTTGAAGCTCCTTCAGCCCTTCCAGAATCATCTCGATGCTCTTCAGACTCAGCGGATCATTCTGTCCCTTGACCTTGGTCGCCAGCTGTTCCCATGAAGCTGGATCAACCGGATTAGCCTCGATCAGGGCAACCGGTTGGGCGTCCTGCGCCGGGGATAGTTTCATTTTAGTCATGAGCATCTCAATAAATCCTAAACCTTAACAAAAGTTATACAGGATTAATACATTTGGAGCAAGGCTTATGCCGACAGGCCTTTTTATCCGTTCTAGTGGAATGCAGGGTCAAATGCCTGATTGAAAAAATGGTGATTTGATCGTGGGCGAGAATCGTCGTGAGGTTATTGAACGATAAACCATTCGAGGTTGAACAAAGCTCCACCTTTACCTTTGAAGACCAAATATATATTGTGCGCTCCACTTGCCCCGCTCAAACTGCAGGTCTGCGTTGTCCATGTCTGCCAACCTCCCGTGATCGGAACCGTGCAGGTACCAATCAATGTTCCGGTTGGACTGTCCACGTGTACTTCTATATTGCCGCCAGCCCCGGCACTGGCCACCCGGGCGCTGAAAGTCGTTGTACCATTGATATTAATGGCGTTAAAATCCGCATAGTTGCCGTTGTTGATATTGCCCAGGTTTTGCCCGCCTTCGCTACAGTTCTCCAGCGATCCACCGGACAAGCTGCTGTTGCTTGCAACGGATATGGGAAAGAATCCGCCATTAAAGGTAAACCATTCGAGGTTAAATAAATATCCCGAACCGCCGGTGAACACCAAATAGACGTTGTGGTAGCCGGTGGCGTTGCCGTTCAATCCGCAGGATACGGTGGTCCAGTTCTGCCATCCACCTGTCCCCGAAACCACACAGGTTCCCACCAGCATCCCCGTCGGGCTATCCAAATGCACTTCAATGTGACCTCCACTGGTACCGCTGGCTGCCCGCGCATCAAACGACGTGAGGCCGGTCAGGTTGACCTGATTATAAACCAGATAGGATCCATTTTGAATAAAGTCGACATCCAAGCCACCTTCAGCGCAGCTCTCAGTCTGGATATTCGATGAACTGTTGTAACTGGCAGCTTGCGTCCGATTACCCGCTTCCAATAAAGCAAACCATTCGATATTAAAGCCTCCACTGTAAACTAGATAGACATTGTGATAGCCGGTGGCTCCGCTGACGTTGCAACTGATCGTTTGCCAGTTCTGCCAGCCACCCGTTCCTTGGAAATTGCAGGCGCCGATCACCGGCCCCGTGGGACTGTCCTCATGGATCGTAATGCTAAAATTACCATTGTGATCGCTGGCTACCCGTGCCGTGAAAGCAACTGCCCCACTAAGCTTCATATTGTTGTAGGCCGTGTAGGAGTCATTGCCGATAAATCCCACGTCCAAACCACCCTCGACGCAGCTCTCAGTCTGGATATTCGACGAACTGTTGTAACTGGCGGCTTCCACCGGCGCACTGGCGGAAGCAGTGGTTGTGCCTGCGTTAAAACCGGCAGCGTCGCAAACCAACATCTGGTTATCGGATTTCATGTTCGCCACGATATTGCCATCAATAACGCCACTCCCTTGGACATTGGATGGAATTTTAATGCCAGCAAGCACTGGAGCGGTAATGACGTTATTTTGGAGCACAATATTTGCGCAGGCCGAATAAGCAACTCCACCGTAGAGGGGATTATTTATAATATTTCTGGCAATAAAGGCGTTTTCGACCGTGCCCACACCTTGGCCATCACCGCCATTCCCGATAAACAACGCAGGCTGCTGCTGACGGTATCCATTGCCACCACAACGCGTAACCGTATTCCCGGTCACCGTGGCCGACAATAAATCCGATCCATTGACGCCAAATTTCATCACACCCAATCCAGTATACCTCGCCGTGTCCTGAAGCAGATTATTGGTCACCACATCATTGATTCCACCATAAATCCCCATGCACTTGCCGCCCCAAGGCGCGACGGCCGTATTGTTCGCATAGGTAATGTTGCTCATCATGGTGTAATGAGTGGAACTGTTGTAATTGACTGAATTGATGGCCATCGCATCGTCTCCGGTACCGCGAACAAAATTGTTCGTATAGGTCAAGTTCATGCCAATCCCATTGGGGTCTTGCACGTTGTTAAAATTGCCGCCGTCAGACCAAACGCTCAATGTCCGGCAATTTCGCGCTATGCCTCCATTGCCGCCGCACCAAAAAGAAGAAGTGACGTGCTGAATCCACACATTATCCACCACCCAATTGTTGCCGCTGAAATTGATCGCTCCATTGTTATTGTTGCCTGCGCGGCTATTCGCATTGCAGTCCAACGCAAGATTCGACATGGTGCATGAAGTGGTCGTAATGATATTAGCGACACCCTGATTATTATTCGCCGGCGTGACACGAAAGAGCGTGCTATACCAAGGCCCCGCTCCGGTGATTGTAATGCCAGAAGCGTTGAGTCCTCCGTTAACGGCACTGAAATAAAATGTGCCCTGCGGGATGTAGGCCGTCTTTCCTTGAGACCTCGCGGCACTGAAGCAGTTGTTAATCGCCGCCGTATTATCCACCGAAGAATCATTTGCTACTGCGCCGCAACTAAGAATGGAAAGCGAATTGGCCGGCTGGCCCAACGGCGCCCTCACGTTTTCCAAATCAACCACGTCTATGTAATAAAAAGATGCGCTATTTGCCGAATCTTTTTGAAGTGTAATGGTGTTGCCCGGCGCAATGGGCGCGCCCGTAATAAACTCATGCGTATCGTTCCAGAAATCCCGCGGATGGCCGTCAGCCGGATTTTTGTCGGTCTGATCGTTGTAATTCAGTCCTTCGTAGCAATAGTTTTGTTGAGAATTAACACTTAATACCTGACGAAATGTGCCGTTGACATACAAGTTTATCGTGGAAGTAATTCCACCTCCCCCGGAAGCATCCGGAATGCAGCAGCGCAGGTTGATGGCGTTAATATTCTGTCCAGTGTTATTAACCCAACTGACCGATTGGCCAGTGCCCGTAAGCGCCACATAAGCATGTCCCGAGGCCTCAAGTTCAGGACTGGAGTATTGTGTCATCGGTGAACTCGTCAGAGAAACAACCTTGGCACCGCCGCCCCACGTCCCAGCTTCAGCCTCATAGCTCACAAAGGGAGTGCTTGCGCCAACAGCATAGGCTCTGTCAACGCCTCCCGAAAGCACAGACAAAGCAATCGTTGCCCAGAAAAGGTGAGTCATTGTTTTCACAAGCACAGTTGATTTGTTATTTGTTCGGAAAAATGCTTAAACGTTTTATTTAATCCTAATCCGGGGATCGAGAATGCGTTGGATAACGCATTTAATGTATGTTCGCTTTTATTGCACATAAAAAGCGTGATCACCAACTTTTACGCCCCTAGCATTGGGAATGAACAGCACTCGGGAGGCATCCTCCATTATCTTGGGACACGTTAAGGTAAAACTTACAAAGTTGGTCAACCTACCGCATGGCAGTCAAATTATTTGCTCCATAGACTGAGCCTCACTTACATCACAGCCATTATCATGCGCTTCTTTTTATTCTTCCTCCCTGTTCTCCTCATCGCCGCGCTATCAAATCCGTCTGTTTATGGGCAAGCATCTACCGCCAATACGGGGTTTGATGCCGTAGCGTCACTCGATACCTATAATGTGAGCTGGGATGTGCCAGGCCCTACTTCGGCTCAATCGATGCCCCTTGGCAATGGCGATATTGGCCTGAATGTCTGGGTTGAACCGAGCGGAGATGTCGGGCTCTACGTGGGCAAGTCGGATGCAGCAAGCGAGTCTTCCTGGGGAGAAGAGGGCTTAATGAAGGTCGGGGGAATGCATCTTTCCATCAACCCCAGCCCTCTCGTCGCAAATGCTTCCTTCGTCCAGGTCCTTAAGCTCCATGATGGGGAGATTCAAATCAAGGAGGGAATGGATGCTGATGCCGTTGAAATGCGCATATGGGTTGACGCCAACCATCCCGTTGTACGAATTGAAGCGAAAAGCAGCCGCACGGTTTCGTTCAAGGTGAGTTTGGATGATTGGCGAACTGCTCCACAAGACCATGGAAATATCACCGCCGATACCATCCTTACCGATCAACCCAACAGAATTGCCTGGTATCATAAGGACGGCCCGAAAGGGGATAAACCCTTGATCAACCTAACCTTTGGCGCCGTTATTAAGGGAGATGGCCTGGTTACCGAGGATGCGAAGACTTTGAAGTCATCCGCTCCAACCAGTTCTCAACTTATCTCCATCTACCCGTTGACCGCAATGGCCCCAAACCCCGATGACTGGCTTCACCAACTCAATGATCAAATCAGTGGGGTTGACGCACTGAACTTAGATCAGGCTCGCCGGGAGCATCAAAAATGGTGGGATGAATTCTGGCATCGCAGTTGGATATTCGTTCAGGGTGACCAAGCTGCGACCGATATCACGCGAGGTTACGTTCTTCAGCGGTTCATCACGGCATGCGCTGGCCGGGGCCATTATCCGATTCATTTCAACGGCTCCATCTTTACCGTCGACAATCCGAAATTCGACCGCGGCAAGGACAAGCCCCCGGGAACCGATCCAGATTATCGTGACTGGGGCGCCCATTTTTGGATGCAAAATACGCGCGCGATCTATTGGCCGCTTCTTGCCACTGGGGATTATGACATCATGCAGCCCTTTTTTAGGATGTATGCGGAAATGATCCCGGCGAATACGGCTCAAGTTAAGGAATTTTATGGCCACGAAGGGGCCTATATCGCCGAAGAAAACCACTTTTGGGGAGGGCTGAGTAAGCATGAGCCAGAAGATTCAGCCGGTTTCACTACGCACTATTTCACGCCAATCCTGGAATTGAGCACCATGATGCTCGACTATTACGAATACACCGGTGATAAGAAATTCGCCAAGGAACTGTTGGTACCGACAGCCGCGGCAGGGCTTCTTTTTTTCGACCAGCATTTCAAGAGAGACGATCAGGGCAAGATTCTGCTCGACCCAGATAACGCCTTGGAAATGTACTGGAAGGTTCACGATCCTGCCCCCGACATTGCGGGACTGCATTCCGTCATACCTCGCATGATCGCACTGCCTGATGATCTGGTTGACGATACACAACGCGCCGCCTGGAAAAAAATGTTAGCGGAACTTCCCGATTTGCCCGTTGGAACGAAGAACGGTAAAAAAGTCCTTCTGCCTTATACCGGTGAGCAGACGATTCCCCGACACAACGATGAAAATCCGGAACTTTACGCCATCTACCCTTTCCAGCTTTTCGGGGTGGATAAACCTGATTTTGACCTCGCGCGTGATAGTTTTCTTCTTCGAAAAGTTCAGGATCACCGGGGAGACTGGGTTCAGGATCCCATCGAAGCGGCTATGGTGGGACTAACCAAAGAAGCCAAGGAGGGAGCCCACTTCAATTCTCTCTTCATCGAACCGGGGCAGAAATTCCCGGCATTTTGGAGTCGTGATAACAGTTACGTGCCCGGTCAGGAAAATGGTGGCAATCTCGAAAACACTTTGCAAAAAATGATTCTGCAGACCAACGGCAAAAAAATACTCCTATTGCCAGCTTGGCCTAAGGAATGGACTGCCAATTTTAAATTGCATGCTCCGTCTGAGACGACGGTTGAGGGCAAAGTCGAAGACGGAAAACTTACCATATTGAACGTTACCCCACCGGAACGAAAGGCTGACATCGTTGATATGTCACTGAACATGAATCCCTAATGCTCGAGGAACAGTTGTAAAGTAGTAAAACGATAACGGATCGCATCAAATTTGCCCGGCAGCAAAAAATGGTCTGGTCAAGACCAGTCAAAAACTCGTAGATGGTGCGCGGTACAGGGTTCGAACCTTTGGATTCCGCTCTGCAGCAACAACCACTTACGGGGCAAGGCACACAAGGAGGCACACAAATTCCTTCCGATCCCATTTTGGCGCGTCTAGTCACGGCATGGCCCACCCTGGCACCCGGCTTGAAAGCAACCATCTTGGCCATCGTACAATCGAAATAACTCTGGCATTTAAGGATGGATAATGGATGTTGCCACCGGCCTTTTCTTCTATTGAATTGCATCTGACATATTCCGCATCAGTCGCGCTCCTAACCGGCTGTGGAGGATGAATCCGGTACGGCAAGTCTCTTGCAGACGATCTTCGGACGTCTATCCGGTGGATTCCTGTGGTTGGCAGGGACAAGTACATGGCGGGGTGGGCCCTTGAATCTTGCGCGTTGGGAACGAGCAAGATGGAATCGCCGCAGGCGATCCCGCAGGGCGAGGGTGAGCGGGAGCGAGCCGAGTCAATTGGAGCGTTCGGATGAATAGAGATCGGCGCGTTGTCCAAAGGGCTCGCGTTTGATAAAGAAGCTGCTGCGGCCTTTATTTTTGCTTTTGGTTGGCATCATGCCTGCCAGTGGTGCCACTATTACCCCAAAAGTTTACCTCGTTCCCAAGTTGTATTTGGGAACGAGGTATCTTGACCCCCTTGTGGCTGTGGAAGGGACAGCACCATCATGCCACAAGGGTTGTCGATACGATGCTACTGGGAGTAGATTCCAGTAGTGAATGTTTGGCCGGTCCCGACACTGGTTCCAGTGGCACTCAGATTCGAGGAAGTAGCCGTAAGGTAATTGGTCCCATTGCTGCTTATCAGCGCAATTTTGTCGCCGCTTTGGATGGCGGCGGAACCGAGGTTGAGCTTGACGATCTTGAAGAACTCCCAAGCTCCGGGCACAAGCCGGTTGTCTTCCATGTTCGAGCCGCCGCCACCGTCGGCGGTGAGATAAAGACCGTCCCGCACCTGGACGGTTAGCGTATCGCCGTTGCAAACCAGGTTGGTGTTCGCTCCTTGCAGCGTAAAGTACTGCAGGTTGAAAAGCCCGCCGCCTCCACCGCTGAAGGTGAGATACAACGTATGAACACCGCTCGTGCTGGCAAGAGTACATCCCTCCGACATGTAGGTCTGCCAGTTACCGGTAATAGGCACGGTGCAGGTACCGATCAGAGTGCCCGTGGGACTGTCGAGATGGACCTGGATGGTGCCACCAGCTCCGGCGCTGGCTGTTCTGGCCACCAAATAGTTTACACCGTCGAGTTGGACATTATCGAAGGCGACGTACGTGCCGTTGTTGCAGTTACCCATATCCTTACCCCCTTCACCGCAGGGTTCCAGCGAAGGGCCGCTCGAACTTTCGGACGGATTAAACGCTACGGCCGGTATGGCGTTGGGGACACCCTGCAGGGCGAACCATTCCAGGTTGAAAAGCCCGCCGCTGCCGCCGTTGAACGTCAAATAGACGGTGTGGGTGCCGCTGGCGCCGCTGATGCCGCAGGTCTGCGTCGAATAAGTCTGCCAGTTACCGGTAACAGGCACGGTGCAGGTGCCGACCAGAGTGCCCGTGGGACTGTCGAGATGGATCTGGATGTTACCGCCGGCCCCGGCGCTGGCCGTTCTCACCGTGAAGGCGGTGATGCCGTTGAGATTCACATTATCAAACGCCGCGTAGGTCCCGTTGTTAATGCCTCCCAGGTCCTGGCCGCCTTCGCCGCAGCTTTCCAGCCACGGGCTGCTCGAGCTCTCGGACCTGTTATAGCTGCGGGCAAAAATGCCATTGAGGCTTTGAGGCGCAAACCATTCAAGGTTAAATAGCCCCCCGCTGCCGCCACTGAATGTCAGATAGATGCTGTGTGTTCCTGCCGCGCCGCTCACCGGACACCATTGACTGGAGTAAGTCTGCCAGGCGCCGGTCACCGGAACCGTGCAGGTGCCGATCAAGGTGCCCGTCGTGCTATCCAGGTGAATTCCGATTGTGCCGCCGGCACCGGCGCTCGCGGTCCGGAAGTTAAACCCGGTTACTGCATTCAAGTTCACGTTGTTGAAAACGGCGTAAGCCCCGTTGTTAATGCCTGCCAGGTCTTGACCGCCCTCGCTGCAGCTTTCCAGCGACATGCCACTCGAGCTACTTCCCGTGTTATAGCTGGAGGCGGGAATGGCGCCCGCGCTAGAGAGGAAATCGTTCACACTGAACTGTTGCCACCCGCCGACATTGCTGGTGTTCGCGTGAAGTCCCGCGTTATTGCCGCCCGACTGCGCCGTGCAATAGTTTCCCGTTAAAGCGGACTGGAAACTCATCATCGGGTCATATTTCTTCACGAAGAGATAGTCGACATCGACGCCGCCGTCGATAAACTTCACCCGCAGCGTGTGCGAGCCGTGTATTACCGGCACCGCCGCAAGATAGGCGGTACTGAAGTTATTCATTCCACCCGTGGATGGGAGAGTCACCTGCGGTTGCGCAACTCCGTCGATTAACAACTGAAGCGTATGCGGGGAGGTCGCGGAATAAGAAATTGGAAATTTATAATTTCCATCCGACAAAGCCACTCCTTTGAACTCGATCCATTCGTTTGCGGCGGTGCTCGTAACCACCCAATCCTCATTGGCGGTCGACGGGTTCGTCTTGAAGGCCAACTCCGACAGCGCGATATTCGAGCCGCCCGCGACGCCCGATATGTTGAGCTGGTAATACCGGTAGGCGGTGCTATTCGGGAAACCATAGTCTTTGACCTGTCCCTTCGTGAACACCTCGCTCCAATGGGTGTCCAGCGTCGTCCAATTATTGCCGTCGTTGGAACCTTGGAATGTCCACGCCTGGGGATTTAATGAAGTATTAAAGTCGTTGGCCATAATGTCATACTGCGTCACCACGCGCGGATTTCCCGAGCCGCAATCATATCGCAGCCACGCTGAGGTGACCGAGTTCGCGGTCCACCAATAACTGTTGGATGTGATGTCGAACGCATTCGACTCGAATGCGGATTGACCGAAGGGTGGCGTACCCTGATAGACGCTGCTGGCGGTTACTGTAGCGCTTCCAGTGAGGCAGCGGACTCCCAGATTGCCAGTCCGCCGGTAAACCGTCGTGGACGGGCCGGACTGTTTGTAGTAATTGTCGCAGGCGGCGGCATCCAATCGGAGGGTGACCGTTCTTGGATCGCAGTATTTTCTCAAGATGTTGATATACTGGTTCGGGTAATCCCAACCGCTGGTTCCCGGTACCGTGCGAAATTGCGCACAGCTTTCACTTGCATCCTCATATCCTTCGATCAGACCGAGGTTGACTCCTCCGGAATAGGCTGCGTCCAAGCATGAGATAAAGGTGTCACCGTTCCCGCCCGTGCCATTCACACCATTGCGGGGAAGCACCCCGGAGGCTTGATGGTAGCTCGGGGAGTTAGGGTCCCAATAGTTTGTATTGATAAAACCGGGAACGAATCCCTCTGTCTTAAACGGCCCTGACGACCCGGCCGCTGTGTACGACGTGATCGTATACGGTGTCGAGGGCGGGTTGAACCATTCGTTGTCGCCCAGCATGTAGATGTTCGAGCTCAAGCTGGGATCAACGGCGTTAATGCTCCCGAAGACAAAACCGGGGGTTACGCCGTAGTTCTGCTGGATCTTTCCAGCCAGGAAATTGAGCATCGCGCTGAAATTATTGGTCCGGTTGCTCATGCTCGTTCCCTCAAGACCCCAGAATTCAATCGGTATTTTTCCGTTGATATTCGCATAGTAACTTGATGGCACTTGATCAAACCACGGCTTTATGACGCGCAGCCAGGCAACCTGGTTCCAGGCATCCTGGTTGGAGCAATCGAACGGCGCGTTCGGTTGATTATAGTACTGATCATAGATTGATTGGAACGCCGCCTCACCCGCAAAGTAACCCACTTTGAACGTATTGGCCGCACCCCGGCGATTTACGGCATCGAAGAAGTTGTGTATGAGATTGGAATTCATGTTACCCGGTCCCCAGGGGACTGTCGGGTCGGTGACGTAGGTACCCTCTCCATTAAGCATGATGAGCGGAGCGCGCGCCTGCGTCTGCTCCGACACGAGGTTATTCCACCAATAGTCCGCACCTCGATCATAGGAATCCCAGGGGGTCATCAGCGGGAACTGGGTCCAGCTGGGCAGGGCGCCTTTCAGCTCCTGGTCACCAAAACTGGTGATAAGGCCGATTACCGGGAGGTTGTCGGATATCACCGGCTGAAGGGTAACATCGGAAGAAGGAACCTGGGCCTTTAACGTTTCCTGTGTCCCCCAAACGAGTACAAGTGTTACCAGCAGAACCCCGTGAAGCCGCTTAGATGCAGACGATGTAGATGTTATCATAAAACTTCAGATTGGCTAGATTGGTTTATTCTTTGGTTGCAAACTTTGTCACAAAAAAATGTTATTGCAATCATCATTTTTTTAGAATCATTAAAACGATATTGCCATTATCATAATACAGGAAGCATTCCGGAAAATCAGCCGGCCGGTTAGGGGATGAGTTGGCTCTGGCACCAGACTCCGTTCGTCGTACGCGAAGTTGTACTTGGAAATGAGTGAGAGGCTGGATCTTGCGTTTTACGGATGGTTGTATTTAGCCACTTACAAGTTCGGACCCACAAGGAGACTCACAAAACTTTTTCGACCCCGATTTTGGCGCGTTTAGTCATGGCATGGCCCTCCTTGGCACCCGGCTTGAAAGCAGCCATCTTGGCCATCGTACAATTGAAATAACTCTGGCATTAAGGATGGAAGATGGATGTTGCCACGGGCCTTTTCTTCCATTGAATTGCATCTGATATATTCCGCACCAGTCGCGCTCCTAACCGGCTGTGGAGGATGAATCCGGTACGGCAAGTCTTTTGCAGACGATCTTCGGACGTCTATCCGGTGGATTCCTGTGGCTGGCAGGGACGAACACATGGCGGGGTGGGCCCTTGTGTTGGAGCGTTCGGATGAATAGAGATCGGCGCGTTGCCCAAAGGCTCGCGTTTGATAAAGAAGCTGCTGCGGCCTTTATTTTTGCTTTTGGTTGGCATCATGATGTGATCGAAGCATCCCTTGATGTCGCCTTCCAGCGCCCACACCGGAGACTTTTCCTTCGCCAGCGCCAGAAAGCACTGCTCGATGGCGTCGGCGGTGGATCGCTTCGGGCGAAAGCCATAGGAATTGGGATCGGCCTTCGTTTCCGCAATGGGCAGAAGCGCGAGCAGGTAAAGTGCCTGCATGGCGCGATCCTTCATCGTCGGAATGCCGAGGGGCCTCAACTTTCCATTGGCCTTGGGGATGTAGACCCGCCGCAGCGGCAGTGGCTGGTACCTTTGAATCCATCCAGAAGGATTCAAGAGCCAATTCAACTGGCCTGCATAAGCAGGATGGTCACCATGCTTATGGCTCGGACTCGGCGGAAACGCTTGGAAATAGTACTTGCTGGGTTGAACAGGGCCGGTCTTTGGCCTAAAAATAAATGATATGCATAGATGTTTTTGCTTGTTTTACATGTCGCCATTAGGTATGCTCCCATCATGCAAAAAGAATCCAAACCCAAGCGGGTCTCCATGGCCCTGCGCAATGATTTAAACGAACGCGTCTTCCAGAAAGCCAAGGAACTCGAACAGAATCCAAACTTTTTCGTGAACCAGATCATCGAAGGCGTCCTCGACGCCATGGATGGCGACGACGTCACCCACGACATTCCCATCCTGAAGCTCAACCGGCTCATGAAGGAGAAGACGATGCTCGATTCCCGAGTGGTCAATTCCCTTGTTTCCCTTTTTGTTCCCAACCACGAGGAAGTCACGGTCTGGCACCGTCGTTTCTTCGCCCGCTTGGTCAACAAGCACGAGGGAAAATTGACCAAGGAATTGGTCGAAGCCTATTGGAAGCAAGCCGCCGATATGAACCGCCAGCGCATCGAAGGCGAAAAGGAAATCGCCAAACTCCAAAAAACCAAAGGCGGCGGAAAGTGATCCCCTTATGCCAACCACCATTTCCCCACCCCAACAAGAAGAAGACCGGCTCATGGACCTCGATGAAGTCGCCCAAATGCTGGGTAACATTTCCACCCGTTCCGTTCGCCGCCTGATCGCCAAGGGCGATCTCCCTAAACCAGTGAAAGTCCTCAGTTCGCCCCGGCTCTATCATTCCGATGTCGTAAGCTATCTGGAACGCCTTAAGCTGAAACGGGACAGCAGCAAATAAGAGGAGAATTATTATGATTTGCATGATTTACCGCCGCAAGCGGACGACTAACGGGAAAGTCGAAATGGCCCGCCTCTATCGGGGCCGTTATCGCCTCGAAGGTGAAACCAGGATCACTGAAATTCCCCTGCATACTCCTGACAAGCGGGTGGCCCAGCAACGACTGGAGCAGATCGTGCGCGACAAGCAAATGGAGCAGGCGGGCATTCTGGCTCCCAGCGCGGTACGCAAGGCCGCTCAATCCTCTTTGGAAGAACATTTGGCGAATTATGTCACCGACCTGTCTGCGTTGCAGCGCGACGACCAGTATATCTACGAACTGAAAAACCGGGTTCGTCGGCTTATTAAAGAATGTGGCTGGAAGCAGCTTAAGGACGTGACCGCCGATTCGTATCAGGCGTGGCGGGCCAAGCAAACCCTTTCTCCCAAGACCCTCAATGAATATCTGGGCTCGATGTCATCTCTCCTGAATTGGATGGAAAAGCATGAGCGCGTCGCCCGTAATCCGCTCGTGCATGTCCAGAAGGTGCAGGCCAATGGCAGACAGGTGCGCCCCCGCCGCGCCTTCACCGACAACGAAATGCAACGTCTCCTGGCCATCGCCGGGCCTCGAAAGGTCGTTTACCTGACTGCCGTTTACACCGGGCTACGTCGCAGTGAACTTGCCGCGCTAGAGCGGAGAGACCTTCATCTCGAAGGCGAGAAGCCCTTTATCAATGTCCGCGCTTCGACCACCAAGAACCACCAGCAGGCCGTCATTGCGCTTCACCCTGAATTGGTGGACGCCTTGCGGTCGCATGTCGCCAAACTGTCCGTAGGCGCGTCGCTCCTCTTTTCCGGGGTGATGCCCACCATGAAGCGGTTCAAGGCTGACCTGAAAGCAGCCGACATCGCCTTTCTCAACGTCACAGGACACCGGGCCGACTTCCACTCGCTGCGTCACACGCTGGCAACCAATCTCGCCCGAGCAGGCACCGCGCCGCGCGTGGCCATGGAAATCATGCGCCACAGCGACATGCGCCTGACCGCCAAGACCTACACGGATGTGGGATTACTACCGGTGGCCGATGCCGTCCTCAAGTTGCCCTTCCTCGGAAAACGTGAACTCACAGGCACACAAATAGGCACACAAAATTTGTTCCGGGCGGGTCATGACCTGTCCACCGCCGACCTGAAAAGCATGGGAATTACTCCTCTTGAAATCCCTGTCAATCAGCAGGATGGACAACAAAAAGACGGCCCTGTCCAGACTGGTCAAAATCTCGAAATGGTGCGCGGTACAGGGTTCGAACCTGTGACCTTCCGCGTGTGAAGCGGACGCTCTACCGCTAAGCTAACCGCGCGAAGTAGTTCGTTTAAAAACGTCTTAATTGAATTTTAAGACGCCTCCAGTCTCCTCTTACAATCTGATTTCGAGGAAATCCTACGCTCCGGGCAGGGACAAGGGCAAGCAACATCCGTGGAGAGAGCATCCCATGCATAAGCAAAAGCTAGCCGTAGAGCCGACGGCGACTACCTTAAATACCCCGCTGCTTGCGGCGGGAAGCGTTATTTTTTGGGCAACTCGAGTGACTGGTTAGTAACCTGCGTACATGGGGATGTCGCCACCGGGCGCAGTCGTCGTGACAGTTTTCACGGTTAGATTTCCACTCTTGTCCAGAAGCAGAGCATCATTTTTGTGAGAGGAGTCCGTTCCATTCCCAACCTCGAAAAGAGGGTCGGTCGATACCCATGACCCCGTCGTTCCTCCTCCAACATTGTAGCGGCCCATAACAAAAGAATTATACGCCTGTGCCGTGATATGATACCCTGAGTCCGTGGCATAGTTACCACTGGCAGTCGTTCTTCCACCCATCGCCGTGGAATAGTTGCCACTGGCGGTTGATTCGAATCCCATCGCTGTAGAATTGTCGCCACTGGCTGTTGACCCTTCCCCCATCGCTGTAGAATTGTCGCCACTGGCTGTTCCGGCCCCCATTGCTGTAGAACCGTCGCCACTGGCTATTCCGACCCCCATCGCCGTTGAATAACTGCTACTGGCGGTTGACCCTAACCCCACCGCCGTGGAACAAGTGCCACTGGCGGTTGACCCAACCCCACCGCCGTGGAACAACTGTCACTGGCGGTTGTACCGAGGCCTTCAGCAAATGAATAGGCTCCTGTAGCGCTTCCCCCGTTGATACCCATGGTGGGGGCTGGGCCTGCCCCCCATGATACCGACCCAATGGAGAAACTACTCAGCGGCGCGTACCGGCTGTCTCCCAATCCTTCTGTGATGACGCTACCGGAACCCGTCAGCGTCTGGTTCGGCATAGTATTGCCTGTGCCGTTGAGCGTAACCGAACCGGTGAAGGTGCTGGTGCCACCGGGATTGAGCGTGATTTTGGCGGTCGGCGATGATCCCGTGCTGTAGATCACCAAGTTGTTGTTGTTATCTAACTTCATCTGGATCTGCAAACTCGAAGCCCCATTCTGCTGCCATTTCCAAGTGTTGGTCGCATGGCTGGCATCAAATTCCACTGTCGAAGAGGTGGCGTCGCCATAGAGCGCCTGCCATCCCGCATACGAACCATTGGTGCCCAGACTAATCGTATTGCCCTGGATGTCCGCGTTGCCGGTGGCGGTGAAATCTCCCGAAACCGTGTCACCCGTGATCGGCGTGGCCTTCAGGCATCGCCCTTGCAGCGCCACCCAAAAAGTCAAAAGTAACGCCCATTTTTTTAGTCCTCGGATGCTCATGGTTTTGTTCCTCTATTTATTTCGTCGTGGTTGGGTCAGGGGACACCGTTATCGCAGTCGGTTGCCCTTGCGTAAGGTTTGTCGCGCAACTTGTCAACTCGACTTTAATTACGCGCAGCTAAGTCCAATTTAATTCGACTGTCGATGCAATAATTATCGTCAACGTGTAAGCCTCTTGCTCTCAATAAAATTGCGTTGGCTGAAATCCAGTCATTCTGAAAATTCACCTTCCGACAACATCCCCGGATAAATTTAGACTCTTGTTTGGGATGGTGTTTCGAGTCATTGTCTTGGGCCAGAAGCCCATGGCGAAGCGCACCCGCACGAAATCGAAAAAAAGCTCACCAGGAAAAAAGCCTGCCAGGGGAAAACCTCGGACTGATTCCGAGTCAGGGCTCGCCGCGAAGCTGGCCCTGATCGATAAAAAGATCCTGCTTCAAGCCTTGCTCATTATCGCGGCGGGATTGTGGGTGTTCTGGCCCGCGTTGCACGGCGATTGGTTGTGGGATGATGACCTCCTGGTTACTAATAATCTCCCATTGCGTAGTTGGCTTGGTTTGTGGGACATCTGGTTTGCCGCACCCACCACCGATTACTGGCCGCTGAGCTGGACCGTGCTCTGGATCGAGTGGCATTTCTGGGGCAATCATCCGCTGGGTTATCACCTCCTCAACCTGGCGTTGCATCTTGGCAGCGGTTTTCTCGTCTGGCGCATTTTGGGTCGACTCGGTTTGCGCGGTGGCTGGATCGGAGGACTTCTTTTCGTGATTCATCCGCTGGCAGTCGAATCGGTGGCGTGGATCAGTGAGATCAAAAACACCCTCTCGCTGCCTTTGTTCCTGCTTGCTTTCAATGCCTGGCTCGATGGGGAGGAAGAGCAAAAGAACTCCGGTTATCTGCGTTCCGTTCTCTATTACCTGGCGGCAATGCTGGCCAAGACTTCGACGGTGATGCTGCCGTTGGCACTGCTGCTTTATAGTTGGTGGAAGAAAGGAACGATCACCCGGCAGGAAATCAGGAAGATCATTCCCTATCTAGTCATCGCCATGGTACTGGGATTAGTGACGATCTATTTTCAGATTCATAACGACGTGACAAATGAGATCAAGCCGGGAGGTTTCATCGAGCGGCTGCTGGCCGCAGGAATGGCCGTGTGCTTTTACCTCGGAAAGTTTCTCTGGCCCGTGGAACTTTTTCCCATCTATCCGGGGTGGAATTTTAACCCTCCATCCTGGATTCAGGTTTTGCCGATTCCGTTACTGCTCATCCTGATCGTCGGATTGTGGACGCAGCGTAAAAGTTGGGGACGTCATGCATTATTCGGATTCGGTTTTTTCGGACTGAATTTGCTGCCGATATTGGGCTTGGTGAAGATGGCCTACTTGGATATTAGTCCGGTGGCTGACCACTTTATCTACCTACCGATGATCGGCTTGATCGGATTGGTAGTGACGGGAGATGAACTACTAGAAAAACGGTTAACCAGGAACCTTCGTCCTGTAACCGAAATCATGCTGACCATCATTCTCATGTTGCTGGCCTGGACAAGTCACCACTACGCGGAAAAATTCATCAACCAGGAGACCCTTTGGACCTATGAGCTCCAGCACCATCCCCAGTCTTACGTAGCTTACAATAATCTGGGTAATTTTCTGCAACAAACAGGTCAAGTAGCAGAAGCGATCGAGCAATTTGAACAATCTTTACAGCTCAAATCCGATTATGTCCTAGCTCGCAATAACTTGGGCACTGCCTTACTGCAAACGGGTCAGGAGGCTGATGCAATCGGGCAATTTGAACAAGTCTTACAGCGCGATCCCCATGATGCCGATGCGCACTATAACCTGGGCAATGCCTTACAACAAACAGGCCGAACTTCGGAAGCGATGGAACAATATGAACAGGCTTTACAGCTCATGCCCGATTTTGCCGAAGCGCACAGTAATTTGGGGCTTGCGTTGGAACAAAACGGCCATTTATCGGAAGCAACTCAACAGTTCGAGCAAGCCTTAAAAATTAAACCTGATTTTACCACCGCCCGGGATAATCTGAAGCGCCTGAAAGCTCTAGAGAAGCCCTAGCTACAAATTGTCAGAAAAAGGAATTAACTCAATCGTTCCTGTGAGCCTATGCCCGCCACGGCCAGCACCTCCAAGGCCCGGCGAGCCTGCACGGGACCCAGGCCGAGCGGCAACGTTGTCCGGCCCAGCCGCAGGGCATAGGGAATTTCCTCTTTTTCCGCATTCACAACCCAGAGGGCCAGTTGCGAAAGGCGGTCCTCCAGTGGCAATCGCACCATCTCAGCCGCATCCAACCACAGCTCACGTCCATCGCCACCGGTAAATTGTTTCACTGAAAGCGGTCGGCCCCGGGCATAAGCTTTCCAATCGATATGCCGGAGCGATTCCCCTGGCTGGTAAGCGCGCACACCGGAAAAATCGTCGCCCGGTTCCAGACTGGCCGGCAATCCCTTACCGCCACCCGTACGCAACCTGGGCCAATCCGCAGATCCCCTGGCCCGTGGATAAACGTAATAAACGGAATCGACGAGTACGCGAAAACTGGCCGAAAATAAACCGAACGGATAAGCCGTGCGCACGTGCAACGTTTCAAATCGGTACATCCCACGCCCGGAAGATGGGAAACTCACTTCCGCCGAACGCGAGTCACCACCCTCGATGCGCAGCCCCCCGCCGTCGCGCAGAGGAAGCAGAGGCGGTCGGCAAGATAACGCGGTTTCTTCATTGGATCGCGCAAAGAAAAGACCGTAGATGGGGCGCGGCCCCGGATTGCGCAGATGAATTTCCATCTCGATATTCTCTCCCGCAAAAGCGGGATTGACGCGAATGTGCTCCACTTCCAGAGAGGAAAGATTTCGCCAGGTATAAAAGATCGAGACGAAGCTCAGCGAACCAACCAGATAAAGAATAGCGTAGACGAGATTGTTCGAGTAATTCACCGCCGCCAGCCACATGCAACCAAGGATGGGGCCAAAAAGCAGCCAAAGCCCGGTGGGGCGCAGGCGAATCCTGTCGCGCTTCATCGCACGGGCACCATCCGAATGATTTTTTCCGTTAAGGAAAGGCCGGTGTCTTCCAATCCTCCGCCCACCGAACCGAGTCGATGCGCAATCACACTCGGCGCCACCGCCTGGACATCCTCGGGCACCACCATATCCCGCGCCGCCGCAAAAGCCCACGCCTGGGCGCTGCGCTGCAACGCCAATCCCGCGCGCGGGGAAAGTCCGGTCCCTGCCCCGTCGATCTGGCGGCTCTTTTCCAGCAGATCGAGGATATAGTCCCGCACACTTTCGGACACGTGCAGCGACCGCACCTGTTCCTGCCAGTAAAGAAGCTGTTCCACCGAAACCATCGGCTGCAACTGTCGAATCAGATCGCGCCGATCCTGGCCCTCCAACATTTCCTTCTCCGCCAGCCGTCCCGGAAAACCTAATTCCAGTCGCATGAGAAAACGATCCAGTTGCGATTCCGGTAACGGATAGGTACCGATCTGCCTCTGCGGATTCTGCGTCGCGATGACAAAAAACGGAACGGGCAGCAAATGGGTTTCGCCGTCGATGGTGACCTGTCCCTCTTCCATCGCTTCCAGCAGAGCGCTCTGGGCCTTCGGCGTTGCGCGGTTCACTTCATCCGCCAACAGCATTTGCGCGAAGATCGGGCCGGGATGAAAGACAAACTGTCGCGAGGCAGGATCGAAAATAGCATTACCCAAAACATCCGCTGGCAGCAGATCACTGGTGAATTGCACACGTCGAAATTCAAGGCCAAAAACTTTCGCCAACGCGTGAGCCAGTGTCGTCTTCCCAACACCCGGAACATCCTCGATGAGCAAATGCCCACGCGCGAGCAGGCAACAAAAAGCGAGTCGAACGGCCCGATCCTTACCAAGCAAAATCGATTCCAATCGGCCCAACACATCATTGATTGCCACGCTCATGGATCGTATGTTGAACTTAACCTACGCGATGATTCTACATGAGCAAGAAAGCACGCTCATAAGTACAAGTCTATTTACCTTAACTGCTTCCATGTCATTGCATTATTTAGCCCGTTTGCTATTATACAGAGGCAACCTTCCATGAACTTTCGCGATGTACCCAATCTGCTGAAATTCGAGCAGCACGCACGTCAGAATTCAGAAAATGAAATTGTCATGGATTGCTATAAGCGAATCCGGGATGTGATTACACCAGTTCCAAAACCACCCGGTGTCCTTGATTTTACCACCGGCACTCCGATCGAAAGCCTCAAGGCCAGTTGTGAAGCCGTGGAAAAATCAACACGCCTGCTCTGGGCCTGTGCTGTGGCGACGGATCATGTTTCGCCTCGGATTTGGGATTATCTCCCCGATTACCAATCAAGCATCGATTATTTTTCCAGCCTGGAGGATCTCGAGCTCATGGCCGTGACCAAACTTCACCGCATCACTTGGGAAGAAGCTGCCGCGCAGGTAAAAACCTAAGCTTCACGTTTCGCGCAGAACCATCTTCAGCCCATGCTTGGGGCGAAGCGTCACGGTTGGGTTGAGTGCAACGGCGTGACCCGGCACTGCTTCACAACGCCAACGCCGCGCCATAACCGCCAGCAAAATCACGCCTTCGGTCCAGGCAAAAGCATCGCCGATGCAAATGCGTGCGCCACCGCCAAAAGGAAAATAAGTAAACTTGGGCCGCGCGGCCTGCGCCTGTTCATCGAGCCAGCGCTCGGGCTGAAACTCTCCCGCCTGCGGCCAGAAACGTTCATCACGATGGACGATGTATTGGCTCATGATGACAATCGTCCGGCGCGGAACCTCGACATCCCCGATGACGACGTCTTCCAGCGCCCGCCGACCCACCACCCACACCGGCGGGAAAAGTCGCATCGACTCGGAAAGCACCGCCGTGGTGTAGGGCAAAGATCTCATGTCCTCCAAACCGGGTAATCGATCCGGTCCGAGCACGGCATCGATCTCCGCTTTCATTTTAACGCGGACATCGTCGTATTGCGTGAGCAAATGCCACGTCCATGCCAGCGCATTGGCCGTGGTTTCGTGTCCCGCAATGAAAAGGGTCATCGCCTGGTCGCGCACTTCGGTATCGGTCAGTCTCTTTTGGGGATTCTCGGCGTCCTCCGCGGCCAGCAACATGGAGAGCAGATCGCCATGATCGCGTTTGTCCTTCCGGCGTTGCGCAATCAGGCGGTACATCGTTGCATCCAATCTCTGGTGCGCACGACGCAAGCGTAGGTTCCCCGGTGTCGGCAGATAGCGAAACCATTTCCAAAACGGCAAAAGCATTTTGTTAAAGTTTTCGATAACCACGGTCAATGACTCCGCAATGTCATGCGCCTCTGCATCAACCTCCGACCCGAAGAGCGTTTCCGCCACCACGGCCAGCGTCAATCGATTCATCTCCACCGCGAGGTCCACTTCCTCCCCGGCACGTTTTGATGCCGTCCATAGTGCCGCCTTTTCCGCCATGATCTGCGCGTAACCGGCAATGCATCCGTGATGAAAAGCAGGCTGGATCAGGCGACGCTGCCGGGCATGTTCCTCACCTTCGCTCACCAGCAGGCTGTTGCCCAAAAAAATCCGCGCACCCTCCAGGGCCTTGCCCTTGCGAAAAGAATTTTGCCTGGTGACGAGGATTTCGTTGATCAGAGCCGGATCGCTAAAGAGAAGGAACTTCTCGTTGAAAAGTCGGAACCGCGCAACGTCGCCACACTTTTCTTTCATCTCCTGAAAAAAATCGAGCGGGCCGCTGAATCGCCGATGCACGCTCCCGATGATCGGCAGCTCCTGTGGACTCGGAACGGAAAGATAAGAGCGCGGAGGCATGTCCTCCTACGATAGAAGCCCGAAACCAAAAGCGAAGCTGATCCTGCGCATGGCAGTTGTTATTGCCTTCTGCTCCACATCGGTAAAACATCTCGCACCATGTGGACCGATCGCGAGCTTCTCACTGCCCTCCAGCGCGGTGATGATATGGCCTGGGAGGAGACCTTCCGACGGCTCTATTCCTCTGCTTTCGCGGCGGCACGCCATCCCCTCGCTTCGCTGACACCGACGGAAGCTGAAGATATTGCCATCGAAGCACTGACTTTGCTTCTGCCCAAGGTCAAGCAGATCGCCTCTTTTGACGAACTACGCCCTCTCGTCATCACCATCGCCTCGCGCAAGGCCATCTCCGAAAAACGCCGTCAACTCGCCGACAAGCGAGGCGGCGGCGATGTCTCGAGTCTCGACGCGCTGCAGGATGACGAGGCGATCCGCTTCGAACCAGCCGAGCAAATCACCACCCATCTCAAGGGCAATGATCTTCGCGAACTTTCCAGCCTGCTGGATACCGCCCTGGCCAGCCTGGAACCACGCCATGCCGAACTGCTGCGCGACTTCCTCATGCACCATCTTTCCTACAAGGAATTGGCCAAAAAATACCGGATGCCCATCGGCAGCGTCGGGGTGAGTCTCGCCCGCAGTCTCGATAAGGTCCGTGCCCATTTGAAGGCCACCCCAAAATTATGGAAAGAACTGACCGCGTTCCTGCGATAATCTAATATGGACGCCGATTCCTTTACCCAACTCGCCCTGCGCGTGCTCTCCCGTGAGGCGACCGCAGAGGAGCAACGTACTCTGGTGGCGGTGCTTTCTTCCCACCCCGAACGCCGGGAAGAATTCGAGCAGATCAAGATTACCCATGATCTGCTGCGCACCACAGCCCCCATGATGGAAGCGGCCCAGGCCAACGGACCCGAACTCCCCTCCTATCGCCTAAACGAACTCCGCACGGCCGTGCGACAACATTTTGGCCCGGTGGCCAGTCGGCAGGGATCATCGACCGGCCTGCGGATTCCAGGACTGAGATGGATTTTGGCGGGTGGCGCAACCACTGTTCTCGCCGTTGTGGCGGTCCTGCTGATCTTCTCCGACCGCTCCGTCGAAGTTGGCGTTTATCGGACCGATCTGGTAAGAGGCGGCGACATCGCCCTGCCCCAGGCTGTTCCTTCAGCACACATCGTTACGTTCGATCAGGATTCCTCCTTCGATCAATGGCAAAAAACGCTCGCCTGGTATCAGCACGGAAAAGTCTGGGTCGATAATGAAAACAACCTGCTCCACATCGTCCGGCGGGATTCCCAGGGGCATCCCGCTGATCAAACCGAGCCATTGGCCCAAACCAATCGCGCACAATGCGAGCAGATCAATCAGGCCGTGGAAGCATTAAAAAAATAATACTCCCCAATCGCAGTCATCCCGAGCTTGTCGAGGGATCAGTTTCCCCTGCACTTTCAGAGTTATCCAAGCCTTTATCTAACGGACGAATGGTTCGGAGGCTGATCCTTCGACAAGGCGAACCTTCGCCTTGCCTTTAGTCCTGAGTCTGCCGAAGGATCAGGATGACGGAGAAAAAAATAAACCAATTACTGTGGGAATTCTTCGCCTTTAGTTCATCAATCCGGCAAAAGCCTTGCGGCCAACCCACAAGAGGAACAGGGCCACGAAGGCGATGATAATGGGCACACCGAACAGTCCTTCCCCCTTCATGATGAAAAGGTGAAAAGCCAGGATGTTCAGGATAATGGGGCCAAGCACTAGAAGTCCGAAATTGCGTGTGCAGGGCACAGCCACAAGACATCCACCGATCAATTCGAAAAACTTGACGAAAGTCAGGTAGCCTGTCGGAACAAAGGCCGCCATGAATGACGCGACCGGAGTACCTTCCGGCATCTGTGGTATGGGAAAAAGCTTCAAAAGAACGGGAAGAGAGAAGGCGATGAAGGCGAGGCCCAGCAGACCGCCGATGATATTTGCTGCGATTTTCATAAGATGAGGTGTTTATCGTTTGGTTGTTTATTTGGTTACTGATTTCAAATTCTCCAGACCCTGCTCGAATTGACCGCCGACTATTTTATCGCAATTCATAATCAGGCCGAAAGCTTTGCAGACAAAATTATTTTTCCCGGACATGCTCCAGGTCACGACCGTTTGCTGACCTTCGGGCTTGAAGATGAATTCAGTGGTGTTGGTGGCCTGGAAAGGTTTCAGGAATTCCAGTTTAATCCGAATAAGCTCGTTTGGCCGACTTTCCATCACAGTCATGCTGCCTTCTCCGACCTCCTTGTTTCCCGACCAGCGAAAAATGGCTCCTTCGCCCGCGTTCGCTCCTT
>Ga0307511_10000884_pt1 | contig 31692 bp, 22 predicted proteins | sample 13_EM_MG_FD_200266 | JGI IMG/M metagenome (GOLD analysis project Ga0307511, IMG submission 200266) | Populus trichocarpa ectomycorrhiza microbial communities from riparian zone in the Pacific Northwest, United States - 13_EM | ecosystem: Host-associated > Plants > Roots > Unclassified | place... | reverse complement strand
TCATCCTCCAGGGCGGGAAAGGGAATGATGGATTCGACATTCGCACCCGCATGGGTCCAGGTGAGCTCATTTTCCTGCCGGACAATTCCACCCAGAGCGATGGCATCCAGGCCGAATAGCTCCCGGTGATTAAGAGCGGCAGCCTGCTGGAGCTGCGCCGGTGTCGCGTCACGAAGTAGATCGGGGAGCCTGTCTGAATGGGTCATATGTTTACCATTTTTTCTTATCTTCGGACATTAAGCTAAGCCATAAAACCATGCTGCATCTCACTACAGAACAAAAAATTTACTATACTCTTCGGACAGCAGTCGCCATGTGTTTTATCGGTCACGGGGCATTTGGCATTATTACCAAGCCGATCTGGTGCAATTACTTTGCCGTCTTTGGCATCGGTCAGGCCATGGCCTATAAACTGATGCCTATAACGGGATTATTTGATATCCTGCTGGGGCTTATTATGCTGATCTATCCCATGCGGGTGATTGCTTTATGGCTGGTAATATGGGGAATAGTGACGGCCTCCCTGCGCCCTCTGTCAGGCGAACCCTTTGCGGAGCTGATCGAACGCGCCGGCAATTTCGGGGCGCCCCTCGCTTTTTTGCTACTATCCGGTACCGGCGGGAAAGGACTTAAACGGTGGTGGGCCAGGGTCCCGGATAGCAGGCCCAATCCCGATGGTCATCTCCATACGGGCGGACAACTGCCTGCAGATAGCGGGCTCAGCAAGGCCACCCTCTCACAGCTCACCCTTTGCCTGAGGATTGTCGTATTCCTGCTCCTGCTTGGCCATGGCTGGCTTAATATAATAGAGAAAAAGGGGCTGCTCAGTCAGTATAGCTCGCTTGGTTTTTCCTCCCCGGGCCTGGCCGCACAATCCGTCGGTCTGTTCGAGATCGTTGCCGCATGCCTCGTGCTGATCCGTCCTATTCGCCCGGTACTGCTGGTGCTCTTTATATGGAAAATGTCCAGTGAACTTTTTTACCCCCACTATGAACTATTTGAATGGGTGGAGCGGGGCGGCAGTTATGGGGTGATCCTGGCTCTATGGTTTGCCATGCGGGAAGTGAGTCCATCCCGGGCCCGCTATGTTTCCCTGGCAACCTGAACATCCTGGCAACCCGAACGTTCTGGCAACCTGACCTCATCCGGAAAGCTTTACCTTTCACTGGCAGCATAAGCCAGCAATTCCTGCAGGGTCTCCTCCGGGAAAGAAGCATCCATCTTATTTTGCGCGAGATAGGCTCCAGTGTCCGGGTATGTCTGTTTGTAGCGTAAATAATTAAGACAGCTATTGCGGATAGTGTTGTACAAAAAGGCTTTGAAGTCATTCGCGCTTTCGAGATATTTGCGCTTTTTCCACAGCAGGAAAAATGCTTCCGTAGCACTGTTTGCAGCAGAGAGCTTGTCTGCCAGTAATGAATAAGCGAAAGCGTAAAATTCAGGATAATATTGAAAAAAAAGTTTCTTGAACGCCTGAGGAGAGCCCTCTCTCAGATCACCTATACTAAAGGCCAGCTCGTCTACCATAATAAAAATATTAAGTCTTTCCCGAATGGCTTAATTCTTGGCCCACACCACCAATTAGTTTAACAAATGGCTATCCCATTCCATGTCAGGATATCCATCTTTCTGGCCATTAGACCAAGGCAAATAACGGGTGGAATAATAATTTTCAATTGCGGTGCCGAGGGCTTCCGTAAGACCGGTGGACTCTTTTTCAATATCCGACCATGTGTCTTTTTTATTATATACGAGGGCTATGGGATCTTCTTCCCCTTCCGGAAAATTTACGAGAAAGATCACTACTTTATTGATGAGAATGGGCTTGACAACGATCAGATTCCATTGTCTGTTGAAGAAATATTCCACTTCAAAAGAACTTTCGAAGGGTAATGATTCCTGGATCGAGGACGCATAAGGGATATTCCGTAACCTGTTGAGCTTTAGCCGAAAACCAGACATAGTAAAAATTTAAATGATTACGATGATAATGGTCTAACATAACAAGGATATCCGGAGGCGCGTGGGTCATGCGGAAGCATCAGGATATTAAAAAGGACACAGGTTGATCTTACTGCAATTTATGACTGGTAATCCAGTCATTCAGATAAGCAATATTAAACGCTTTCTCCCAACAATTGGTAGAATTAATTCTACATGTCATTCTTTTTTATTGCTCAATTTAGCATAGGGTCCGACTATAAGTGAAAACGCTTACCCTGGATCCCGGTCAAACTACATTATGCAACCACAAATATTATTGGCAGACGATCACAGTATGATCCGTAAGGGGTTAAAACTGTTGTTACAATTGCACCTGGGATTGACGGACGTCCATGAAGTGGTGAGTTGTAATGAGCTGATGAAGGAGCTGACCAAAAAGAAATATACGCACCTCGTATTGGATATTATTCTATCGGACGGGAGCACCCTGGAAATATTGCCCAATATCCGGAAAGTATACCCGGAGCTGCGGATCATGGTATTTTCCATGCAGCCGGCAGAAGTATACGGCAAGGCGCTGCGACAATATGGGATCGATCATTATCTTCCCAAGATCACCCCGGAGGAGGAGACGATCCGGCTACTCCGGCGGTTTCTTCAAAATGAACAGGCTCCCCGGGACCCCGCCAGTATAAAATATCCCAATAACCCCTTTTCCGCACTGGCCCCAAGAGAGCTGGAGATACTGCATTATGTATTAAAAGGACTGGGGACCAAGGAAATTGCGGAAACCCTGAATGTAAAAATGAACACTATTTCCACGGTTAAAACCAGGATATTCGAAAAGACACTGACGGCCAATCTGAAAGAACTGATAGAATTAGCCGCCTTATATAATGTAAATTATTAAGATAACGGGTGTATCTTGGCGGCAGGAGAACCTTATGTATTATGTCATTTTACCGGTCATCCTTACTTATAGTCCTTTTAGGAGGATTCTCTTTTCTATTACCGGCGCAGAATAATTACCAGGTACAACGTTATACAACCGACAACGGTCTCCCCTCCAATGGTATTAAGGGCCTGGAATGGGATGAGGAGACGGGGTTTCTCTGGGTTGCTACGGAGGCCGGGGTGACCCGTTATAATGGAAGCGATTTTGTTACCTTTTCGAAAGACAATACCCCGGAACTATTCTCGGAAAGAATGTGGTTTATGCTGAAGAACCGGGAAGGAAGGATCTATACTTCAGATGAAGTGGGGAATATCTTTTTCGTCACGGAAAACAAGCTGCAATTCATGGGAAGTGTCCCATTGGACACCCGTCCTTCGACATTCAAACTGATCGGGCTTGCCGCATCCGGCAGGCTATTCCGGCAATCCTCCACGCAACCGGCCGCTGATTTCGGGTTCAGTTTCAACAAAGAGCTGCTGGTCCCGATGAGCGACACCCGGATCATCCTGGCCCATAAGGATTCCCTGTATGACTATACCCTGGGGAAAAGGGAGCCAACCCTTATCATGCCTGTTGAACCAGGTTCGAAAATATTCCGCCTGGAGGGGCAATTTTTTGTTTTTAACAGGCAACATGGCTTTTACAAGCTGGAAGGAGATACGTCCCGGCAAGACACTTCTTTGAATGGGTCGGCCTTTCTCTCCCGAACGATACCGGTCAGGCTGACAGCTCCTCAATTTCCTCCCAAAGAACAAGGGCAGCTTTTTTGGGAAAGTGGGATGAAAAGCCCCATCCTGATAGCGGGGTCCCTGGCCTGGAAGCTGGAATACAAGGATCAGCAGCTCACTGCCCGGCTTATCTGTACGGCCGTACCTACAGAGGCCCTGCTCTCTTATGCGCAATATGGTGAAAGGAGCGGTATCCTTTTTTTGGGCACCAATTCAAAAGGGATCATCGTGATCCGGAGCTATAGGGTCCGTTCCGTTAAAAAAGATCCGCCGATCCCTGATCAGACTACTTCCTGTTACAGCCAGGTAGCCCTGTCCAATGGATCCATACTGACTTCGGGGGGCGATGTACTGGGCGGCCCTGCTCCTCCCCCAGCCCAGCTTCCTATACGGACTGCTTTTAATAATTTTACCCTTCTTACTGCTGATAGCCTCTTATGGTACAGTCATGAAGATACCATCTTCTGCTATTCCTATAAGACCCGTCAAACTTTCCGGCTTTTCGCAGGCCCGGGGTCCATCACAGATGGGTTCTTACAATCCGACAGCGGCTTATATATCGCCAACGCCGTCGGTGTCGGCCTTTTGCGGGACGGGCAACTCACCTATTTATACAGGCACCCGAGACCGGATATCAATAGCAATGCCCCTTTCAGCATGCTGGAGCTAAGCCCGGGAGTATTGGCTATAGCTACCTGCAACGGCTTGTTCAGTTTTAATGTACACACCCACATCCTGGACACCCTGCTTAACCCGTCCGGCACCTGTGTAAGGGCTTTATGGAAATATAAGGATTATCTCTTTATCGGCACTTATGGCAAAGGGATCTATCTTTGGAAGAAGGGTGTGCTAAAGCCGATCCCTTTGGATAAGAACAACTATCTCCAATATGCCCATTGCTTTATACCGGACAGGGATGGGTTCTGCTGGATCAGCACCAATAAAGGGCTATTCCGGGCCATGCCCGGGGACATGATCAACGCCTTTGAGAAAGATACCGTGAAAGTATATTACCAGTATTATGGCCGCAGTAACGGGATGGATATTACCGAACTAAATGGAGGGTGCAGCCCCTGTGCCCTGGCATTAAATGACAGTACCCTTTCCTTTCCTTCGATGGATGGGCTGGTATGGGTAGATCTTGCCCGTCCACATCGCCAGCTACAGGAGGCACGACTCTATATAGATGCTTTTTTAGCAGATGGCCAGAAGATCAACATGGCCTCTTTGTTCAGACCCCGCTTATCCCCTGGCACCAGGGAGTTACAATTTTTCCTGGGATTTCCGGCCTGGGTCAATAAAGAGAATCTCTATATAGAATACAAACTGGAACCTTATTTAAAAGAATGGCAGTTACTGGAAATTCAAAATCAACCTGTTTTGCGCTTCAGCAACCTGCCTCCCGGAAATTACCGGCTCATGATACGGAAACTGAGCGGGTTCGGGGAAAGTAATTACACCTATACGGAAAGCACTTTCCGTATAGACACCCATTGGTACCAGGAGCCCTGGACGTGGTTGCTGGGATTATGCTTCCTTACTGCCGGAATTATCTGGATCGTTAGTCTCCGGACCCGGCATCTTCAGAGGGGTCAGCACAAACTGGAACGGCAGATCGCGGAAAAAACAAAGGAATTGAAGCGGAAGAATGAAGAGCTGGAAAAGACCGATCATATCAAGACAAGATTAATATCGATCATCAGTCACGACCTGGTAACCCCCCTGAAATTCCTCCACCTGGCGGGCAAGAGCCTGATGGAGAAAAAAGATGAACTGCCGGAAGAATTGCAAAGGGAGACGATAACGGAGATCATGAATACTTCCAAAGAGCTGGAATTACTATCTACCAATATCCTGAACTGGATCAAATACAAGAACGAGGACAGGCGACTTGCAAAAGAAAGCTTCAATTTGCATCAACTGGTTAACCAATTGTTCGGCATTTTCAACTCGATGGCCAAGCAAAAACAGATCCGGCTTATAAACGATGTAGATGAACAACTGACCCTCTACCAGTACATAGAGCCTGTAAAGATCGTTGTATACAATCTTGTGCTCAACAGCATCAATTTTACATCCGAAGGTCATATTCTTGTCAGCAGCATTCCTACTGCGGATGGGATCGCGCTGACTATAAAAGACACGGGAGTAGGGATGACGCAGGAGCAGATCAATAATATCATGGCAGATCATTTTATCATTTCTTCGGCGAATGTGGACCGGCGGAAGGGCAATGGCCTCGGTTACCTGATCATTAAAGACCTCCTGAAGATCATCCGGGGGAACCTGTCTATACGGAGTGAGAAGGGAAGGGGTACGCAGGTGACGATACGACTAGGTGTTCAATAGGAAGAACAGGAAGGGCAAAAAAAAGCCGATCTTTCGATCGGCTCAGGTTGCAATCTTGGTATTCAAGATTTGGGGGTTGGGGGTTGTTTAGGGATGGCAGTTTTGCGACAAGCTGCTGTATATTTATTTCAAAAAAAGTTATATAAAAATATCCGTGCGGAAATCATACCTGCCAGAAAACAAAGTAAAAGAACTGAAATATCCCTGATCGTCCATTCCTGCCTGTTCATCAAGGGTTCCCGCTCATCGGAAACATTTCTTATAAAAGAAAAGAACCGGGTGATATTTATTAAAGGTGTCATGGGCTACAGGGTAGAAAAGATTTAAGGAGGATAAGGTCTATCGTTCTTCAGCAATATGGCAAACAATCGTCAATCGTTCGGTCTCAACTGTTGTTAATAACGGTGGACCCTTGTAAATACTGCGGAGTGGGATGATAAATAAAAAGGCAGCTCCCGTTCTTGACTGCGCGGATGATCTTAGGGCTCATAAACTTTGGTATCGCCGGACATCCCAGGCTGGTGCCTATGGCTCCGTTATTATTCATATATTTAAGACTCACATAGGAAGATCCGTGTAACACAATATTCCGCTTACCTGCCAGGTCGTTATAACCGGAATCCACGCCTTGAATCTTTAAGGAAAGCCCGTTACGCCCGTAATAGGTCTTCTGGGTCACATAGAAGCCCAGGCTGCTTTTGTAGGAATCCGGCTCATTGGAAAAAGAATCGGCATATTCGGCGCCTGAGTTTTGACCATGAGCCACATAAGTGCGATACAGTAATTTCTTATGCCGTACATCGATGACATACATACGTTTACTGCAGGAGGACTGACTGAAATCGCAGATAGAAAGTACGCTCTTTTTCCGGATAAGGCCTTTTCTTAAAAGATTATGGTATCCCCTCCAGGCATATTCGAAAGCTTTTTCATTGAGCCCGGCCTGCTCAAGGGACATATAATCATACAGGATCACCGCTTCGCTCACTACCATCTTCACTTCGGCGCTCATGGCCCTGGCCTTCATCGTATTCTCACTTTCCCTGTCCTCAGGATAGACAGGAGCAGCAGTGACGGTAGTATGGTTGACAAATTTCTTTATGACCGACGACGAATAATAAGGAAGCATAATGTCTCTGTCAGACGGGCTTCCATATTTGGCATCCTTATTGGATATCATTGCAGGAGCCGAGACGATCATAGAAGATAAGGTAACCTTAAATAAAAGGTTCGTTAGCACACGCATGGAATTTGGATTTTAAAATTAAGAGTATTGGATTAAACATTTTATGTCATTTCATTAGTCTTTTTTAATTAGGAAGGTATTCCTTTCCACCAGGATACCACGGCTGTACAATTCATATTGAAATAAGCCGGCATGCTGGAAATTTGATTTTTCCACGATCAGTAAAGAATCCCGGATCTGCCTGATCTCAAATAAGAATCTGTCTTCATCATCAAAGAAGCGGATCCTGTATCTTCCATTTTCTACATCCGGCACCGCAATTACCAGGTCACTGTTCTTTTCCCTTCGAATATACCGGGACAAGGGGCCATCCGTGTATTTGCTCTCTTTGATTCCCGGCGTATCAGGGGTCTTAATCCATCCTGTATTGGCACCCCTATATAACGGATATTTTGTAGAAATATGACTGATGGGGAAGGAAGAATGTAAAAATAAATTGGCAGGCCCGGCGTTAACCCCGGTAGCAATCAAAAGGGATACGATGATTAAAGACAAGACCTTGTCTTTCTGAGATAATGGGTATGACATTGTCTCCAGGTTTATTGGTTTTAGGGCTGAGAAATTTCAATAATACCAATATCCGTGAAAATGAACGTTTTAATAAATAGGCATTCGATCGAAATATCTCCGCGTATGTAAAAAAAGCGAAATATAAGACGCCATTATGCTCATCAATTAAAATGCACTTACTCAATAAGACAATCCGGAACAGTGCTCAGGCAGTTCGTGTCGGCCTGTTTTTCTGCGTGGCAGAGCGTTCCGGCGGCTGTTCGTTTTGCTTTTCTTCTTCTTTGGTGGCATGTTTCATCGAGATCACAGGAATGGCCAGGTCTCTTACCTTGGCTTCCAGGTCACAATACTCCTTTTGTATCTCCAGCACTTCGGCATATGCCTGCATCATATCTTTTTCCAGCTCTGCAATCCGTCTGTTTTTCTTCTTCAACTGACGGCTTCGTATTGCAAATCCAAGAAGTGCCGATAATCCTATGACTACCAGGAGGGTAAAGATGTCGATGTTGAAGGAATAATCGAATAAAGGCATAACAGGGTAGTTTAAATGGAAGATGTTAACAGTCAGCGTTCCGTTGTCGCCATTTTCTACCAGTATGAAAGAGATGTCATAAAACAGACATGTAGGGGAGCATGCCCCGGGGTGTAAAGTTTATTCATGGGATACCGATTTTAATTGACTATAAAAGTAGCCAGCTCTCCCACCCCTCTTTAATTATTCCATTCAAAATGATACGAGGGAAGACAATTAGCACAATATATATAGGAAGCCCGCGATTCGTGGTTGGAAATGTAAAATCGACATTTATGTCTTTTCAGGCCATCAAATGACAATAAATCGTTAAACATTCAGGAAAGGGTAGATTATCTTTAGTAGACAAACAAAGATTTTATCCAATATCTTACGAAAAGGCACAATATCCTGCTGAAGAATTGATCCGATATCCGAAGACGCATAAAAAGATCAAAAGAACTTCGGATAAGTTAGTAAGTAAGGGAGACCAACGGTCTCCTTTTCTTTTATGTTCCCGGTAAGTGAGCGGGAGGTCTCCTTATATTATACAAAACCTATATTCAAAAAATACAAGAATACTAAACTCGCTATATCGTTTTATTTCTGCTATATTTAGCCTTTAAGGTTAAGGCATGATAACAAAGTTTATCACGTTCTCTGTTTTTACGCTCCTTTTATTGTCTGCTATGCCAGTCCTGTCTCAGCAGGATCCATACAATGGCTATTTTGTTCAGCATTTTACCGATGAAAATGGATTACCCCAGAATACCATCAATGACCTTCTTTTTGATAAGGAGGGATACCTCTGGCTGGGATCGCAGGTGGGGCTGGTTCGTTTTAATGGCTATTCTTTCAAATTATTCTATCCGGATGATAAGCCAGCCATGGAGTCCAACGTAGAGCTGCTGGGCAGCAACAACAAGGACCTTATCTATTTCCAGACCAATGATCATAACTTATACTGTTACCCGGGCAATAACAGTCATTTGCTGAGACCCATAAACACTTACACGCTGAAGAATCCCCGTCTCCTCAGCTCGGGGAAACGGCTATTTGATTTTTCCCATTTCCTGGAGAGTGCCCCCCCGGGCAAAGCCTCAGAGAAGCGAAATCTTATTTTTAAGGACCTTTTTGAACACAACCGAAACTTCTATGTAGTCGATTCGGTGCATACTTACCTGCTTTATAGTGATACCCTCTATTATTATGATAGCAAGGATCTGTCGAAAGTATCCGGTTCCCTCAATAACACCCTCGAGTATTTTGTCCTGGAGGGGAAACTGTATATTCTTAACAAAGATTCCATATTAAACATATATGAGAACGGGACGCCCGTGGGGGGCGTTGCCGCTATCGGGGGCGACCTTTTAAAAGATGCCGCAGGGCGGAGGGTCGCAGGCTGGGATGCCAGAGACCCGGATATTGTAGCACAAGGCGGGAAGGATCGGGGCATACGGAAGAGCGCTTTTCGCCTTTTTTCTTCCGGAAATATCAATCACTTGCTGGCAGGCAACCGGTTGTACCGGGTCTACCCGGGCCCGAATGGAATGTTGACCACCCGGTTCCTGCTGGACATCGGTTTTGCCACGAATATTACCGGTGTGGAATATAACCCCGAGCTGGATCTGCTCCTTATCTCGACGGAAACAGAGGGTTTTTATTCTCTTCGCAAGAGCAGGTTTCAATTGCCAGACTATTCCCCTCCCCTGCAACAGCGCTTATCCCAACACCTTTTTGGGCCTCTCGCGCTGCTGAACGGGTCCATTGTCCAGACCGATAAGTTCAGCTTCGATGCTACGGGGAAATTCGATGTATTCAAAGACAGCACGCCGATCTGGCAACGCTGTCTTTATATTGACAAAAAGAACAATGTGTGGAGCTCCATCTATAACCTACCCCGGAAATTAACGACCCATAGGAGGCCCGTAACCGTCTTTCCGGCCCTCGATGGGCAGATCGTCGACTATACGGAAGATGAGGAAGGTAATCTCTATTGTTTAACGGACAAATCTTTATGGCGTCTCCAGACAGACAGCTTCCAGCGTCTTTTCAACAAGGAGCAACTCTCCGTAAAAGGGGCGAATGAATCATTTTGTATGGTAGCGCCTCACCTGATCTGGATTGGCGGTTATAACGGACTGGTGCAGTATGATATCCGGAGTAAGGAGAGTACGGTTCTCGCGCCCCTTGCCGGGGCTCATGTAAGGTCCATCTATAAATGCAGGGATGGATCTATCCTGGTGGGGACTTACGGACAGGGCTATTATTACTATCACCGGGATCGTTTCTTCAGAATGCCCCTGGACAAAAATGGGTTTCTCATCACGGCCCACTGCTTCCTGGAAGACAATAAGGATAATATATGGATCCCCTGCAATAAAGGATTGTTTAAAATTCCCAAGGCGGATATGGATGCCTGGTGCAATTCGGAAAGCCGTCAGATCTATTATTACTATTATGGCAGACAGGATGGTCTGCGGACCAATGAATTTAACGGGGGATTCAACAGTCCCGGGGTCATTACCCGGGATGGATTTGTCTCGCTGCTCTCTATGAAAGGAATGGTGTGCTTTTACACGGATTCGCTGAAATCCGATTTCCCCCGGGGCCATTTGGATATCACGAATATAGAGATTGATGGAAAATGGGGCAGCAGAACGGATTCCATTGAGCTCCCTCCTGATTACAACAGCTTGCTGGTGGAAATATCCTGCCCCTACCTGGGCAACAGGAACAACCTGTACCTGGAATACTGTTTAAAGGGGTTGAATGATGAATGGAAGGAAGTGCCGGAAGACGGCGTTATCAATCTCAGCAGGCTCGGGCCAGGCAACTATACCCTCCTGGTGAGAAAAGTCAATGGATTTGGGAAGAACAATTATACCTACAGGGAATGGAGCATTGTTGTTGCGGCGCATTTTTACCGGACTACCTGGTTTATCCTGCTGGCAGGGCTTGCGCTGTTGCTGTTATTAACGGCGCTGGTACAGGCGCGGCTAAAACTGATTGAAAAGCAAAAAGAAGTCCGGGTCAAGGCCGAAAAGCTAAAGGGCACGGTAGTAGCCCTGGAAAAAACGGTGAAGAAATTGCAGGAATCTGAACGGGCACAGCTGCAGACCAGTAAAGTCCGGGAAAAGCTGATCTCTCTCGTGATCCATGATCTAAGATCCCCTCTCCGTTTCCTCACCATGCTGGCTGGCAACCTGCATGATAACCTGGCTGATATGTCAGGCGAAGAAATAAAAGAGCGTACCTATTGGGTTAAAAAAGGAACGAACGATATCTATAATTTTTCCGAGGATTTTTTGCTTTGGGTGACCAGTCAAAAGAATAACTTCAGCATTACCAAACGCCTGTTCCCCCTGCAACCCTTACTCCAGGAGATCTATGACTTTTTCCTGGAACAGGTACAACAAAAAGGGAATAGTATCTTTTATGATGCCGACGAAGAGCTGACTATTTATTCAGACCCGCATATCCTCATTACGGTCATCCGTAATCTTGTTGACAATGCGAACAAATATACCGACAAGGGAAAGATCACTATCAGCGCTTATAAAGAGGATGCCCATATCTTCATTTCTGTATCAGATACAGGAAAGGGGATGAGTCCGCAACAAGTGGAAAGTTTCCTTCTGAACGACAGCCTGGATGATGTAAAAACGGGTAGCCAGCTGGGGCATAAATTCATATTCGATCTTACCAAAAGGATCCACGGCACCGTATCGATCGACAGCCGGGAAAAGATGGGAACGACCGTAAAGCTCAAATTTCCGGTTGAGCCCTGATCAGGCCAGGCCCTCGCCTGGCGGTCAGGACGCCGCCACGCTATCCATTTGCTTTTTATATTTACCAGGGGTGATCTGGTAAATTTTCTTAAAAGCCAGAATGTAATTACTGATACTGGAATAGCCTATTTCGTAAGCGATCTGGCTGATGGATTTAGCGTTGTCCGCTATCATCTCTTTTGATTTCTCAATCCTTTTATTCCGTATATACTCGGAGATGGTCATACCATGTATCGACTTGAATAAAAAGTTCAGCTTATGATAGCTGGTATAGGTCTTCTTCAGGATGGAATCCACGGTAAAGGTATCCGAACAGTAATATTCAGAAATATACGACTCCACCTCTTTTATCAGGCTCAGGTCATCTTCATTGTCGATGCCGGTGGAAGCGTTCGCGGCAGACAGACTTCTGTGCCGGCTGCATAAAAAGAATTCCAGCAGGGATAAGGCATGATTCTGGATTTCCAGCAGATTGCTCTTGCTTTTCAGCTCCGAGTTCATTACGGAAGAGAAAAGGGCCAATTGCCTCCGGCCCAGCCTGCAGGTAATAATGTTCTCCTCCATTTCCAGCACCTGTTCTATTTTTGAAAAATTGAGGTTGCCTTTCATAAACACGGTAATCCAATCCCGGGGTATGAACAGGATAATGGCCGAAAAATGAATGGGCGAAGAAGACCTGAACTGTAAAGGTTTGTTGCTGGTAGATAACAGTCCCAGCCCTGGGCTGGCAGGCTGCAATCCATCCTGCCCGTTTCCGACAGCGATCTGCAGGTCTCCTTTATAATTAATAAATGTCAATACAAGGCCTTTCCCATCGAATTCAGGAAGGCAGCCACTCAGTTGACCAGCCGATTCCTTCCAGCAATGAATGGTAAGGCCAACGGGTAGTTTTTCAGAAAACCGGGAAGGGATGTCGGCTTTCTGATTGATAAATGGGGGGGTTAGGGGCTTCATAGTATATGTGTTGCGGGTTAGTGTTAGGAGGTCAGTTTGTTTTCAAAATAATTGCATTAATGAGGATTCAGATAGTGCCAGGGAGAAAACCCATATTCCTTCTTAAAGGCCAGCGTAAAATGAGAGGGGTTGGAATAGCCGATCTCCGTAGCCACGACTTTTACAGGCACTTTATTGTCCAACAATTTCCTGGCATGCTCTAATTTATTCTTCTGATAATATCCGAATAAAGTGTCTCCATAATATTTTTTAAACTTAGTCTTCAGACTGGTGGGGCTCATAGCTGAGATACGGGATAATTTTTCCACCCCCGGAAATTCTTTCTTGTAATGCACACAGAGATGCTGCTCCACTTTGGATAAATTATGCGTATCCTGAGTGCTCAGGTAGTTCCCCTCGCCCGACAGTTTATCCATTACAAAGAATTGCTGAAGCAGGTATTCCACCAGGACGGAGATATTTCTTATCGTGAATAGTTCCCGGAAAGGATGTTGCACGATCTCAGCCATAAAATCATTTATCAGCAGACGATATTTAAATGTGATAGGCCAGCTGATCGAAGACACCCTGTTGGCAGATTGTAAGATAGACCCGATAGTCCCTGCATCAAAGTCATGGATAAGATGCTCAAGACTTGATTTCTGAACTCTTACGATGAGTGAACGGATCATTCTTTCTTTGGGATAGGTTACTAATTTCCCATATTCCGCATCAGTGATAGATACGGAAGAATTTGTCCGGTCACCGGGAGCGGAAAGTGATAAAGACAATTCATTTTCCGGTCGCCCGGGAATACTTATTTCTTCAATACTTAAAATATAGGAAGATGCATTCTGAGAAGGTAGAAAACTAAAGGTGAGATCATCTGTAAGCATGGAGACATTCACGGCCAGAACTTCTATTCCGGTCGAAACACCGGCGACGGTGATAAAGCCTTTCCCTGTCTTCCCTGAAAAATAAAGCACCGAATCCGTTACGATACAAGACTTGTCCTCTGCGATCACCTCAAAACATTTCAGAAAAGGTTCTGAATTTTCAAGAGATACATAACTCATTGAATTAAATTTATTCAGCCATGGTAAGAACTTATACAGGCTACTAATCTATATAAGCTGTTTAAATCCTTTGTTGATATTCAGCATTCCCCTGATCTGAACAAACTCCTGTAGGTCACACTCATCCGGAATCAGCAACAAGTTATCAATTAGACCTCCGTGTTTATATAGTACAAAATTTAATTGGGCATAGTTTTTTAACTACAAAATAAGGGACGCGAATACATATACGATAAAATAATAAATCGTAGTGCTTTCACTAAAAAATGGTTCGGTTTTTACGGCTTTTTCCTGTCTTGTCCTTTTGCGTAACCGAAAAGGCAATTCTAATTATTGAAAGTCTTGTTTTATTGGAATATTTACCTCAGAAATCCGTTCCTATGCAACGAAATCCATACCCACATGAATAATTCCCAAAAAAAGGGCGGCTCGACTGAAGTTGTCCGTACCTATCTCAAACATCAACACAAAAAGGTCTACTCGATCTGCCGTTTTTTTACCACCACTTACAAAGAGCACCAGCGCCTGTTTGCGGACATTGTAGCTGCGGCCTCCCAGAGTATTCAGCATAAAAAAGCGGGGGACGAAAAAAATACGCTTCTTTTGAGAGCCTGTATCAATATGACGGCCCTGCATTCCATCATGCTCCGCCTGGAACCGGAGGAAGACAGGACGATACAGTTCAAATCTCCTGACTATCAAAGGTCAATGCTCAAATTCAGGGAATCTGTCGGGGAAATAACCGATTATGAAAAGATCCTTTTGTTCCTGGAAATGGAGAAAGTGCCCCAAAACGAAATTTCCGATCTTACAGGGATCACTTCCTACAAAAAAGGGGTATCCCTTAAAGAACAGCCTAAGAAGAGTTTTATCCCTTATTTAAAGGAAAAATTGGTATGGAGCTAAAAAAGCTACAGCAAAACTGGAACAGTTTCCCGGAGGTTTCGATGGAAGAACGCCCTGTTCTGTCATCCGACCTGGAAAAAATAGTCGTACATAATCCCCTGTCCGGCGCTTTTTACCTGAAACCCAGGATCTATCGCCGGATCGTTGCAGCAGTAATCTTATGGCTGTTCAATATCTACCAGTGGAGGATTCAGCTCAAGACCGGCGGGAATGACTTGTATCAGCAAGCCATGCTCTTTTTTGTACTTACCTATTTTATCTATTTCCATGTGAGACTATTGCTTTTTGCTGATTATCAGTCCCTGCTCTCGCTGAAGCTGATCCCCTTTCTGGGCAAGCTTGAAACCATATTGGATAAGTATATCCTTTCATTCGGGATCATCAGCATACTGGCAGGGTTTTACCTGCTGGCGGCCTTTGAAAAGACCCTTTCCCTCTTGAACAGCGCCGCCTACGCCGGCATTAGCGAAAATGGCTTTTATAAGTGGTTGATCATTATTTTTCTATCCATTTCATTTTATATTCTTTTTCTGCATTCAGTGATCCCCAAATATAAAAAGCTGCTGGTAACGGTCAGGACCTACAGGGGGGAGATCGGCTCCAAATTGCAAAAAAAATGAAATCAGGCAGGTCCCGGCCTGATAATAATTGCAAAAAAATTGAAATCGGCGGGTCCGGACCTATCAATATAAGTTATATCGTTTATATTTGGGCTAATAACAACCCTATTCAAACCTAACCCATGCATAATATCTTAATCGCAGATGACCATTCCATTGTCCGTGCCGGATTAAAACTATTGATCAATAGCTGTATCCGGGACGTGGTGATCGATGAAGCCGAAGACGGAGAGACCGTGATCAAAAAAATGAGATCCGCCAGCTTCGATCTGCTGATATTGGATATTAACATGCCTCATACGGAATCCTTTAGCCTGACCACCTATCTTTTAAAAGAATATCCTACCATCAAGATCATCATATTCACCATGAATCAGGAAGTATTTTTTGCAAAAAGATTCCTGAAGATCGGCGCCCATGGTTACCTGAACAAATACTCCAAAGAATCGGAAATCAAATATGCTATCCAGAAAGTACTGGGTGGGAAAAGATATATCAGCGATAACCTGGCAGAGATCCTGTCCGGCGAACTGACCAAGAAATTAAAGGACAATCCCTTTGAAGACCTCTCCGACCGGGAGTTCGAAGTAGTATTGCAAATGCTGAAAGGAAGTTCCGTATCCGAGATCGCCAATACACTCAGCCTGCATAAGTCGACGGTGGGTACCCATAAGACCCGTATACTGGACAAATTAAAGATCTCCAATACCGTGGAGCTGATCAACCTGGCAAGGTTGTATGAGATCATATAGATAATGTCTTACCTGATGCGCCCTTTTCTATCCGATCAGTTTTTTGTATTCCTTTTCATTCAGATATTCCATCAGGTCTCCCGGCTGGCATTCCAGGACCTTACAAATCTCATTCAGGGTAGAGAACCGTATGGCTTTGGCTTTCCCACTTTTTAAGATGCTTAAGTTGGCCATGGTGATCCCCACCTTTTCGCTTAATTCGGTAAGGCTCATTTTTCTTTTGGCCAGCATGACGTCTAAGTTGATTACAATGGGCATAGTAAACGATTAAATAGTCAAATCTTGTTCCTGCTGTAACTGGTTCCCCATCTTAAAAGCAAAGGCCAATATCAATAACACGCCCCCGCCTGTCAGCCAGGAAAAACTAAGATCATATTCATAAGCCACCGACAACTGAACCGGAGAATGATAACCGGGTGTGGTGGAATAGAAATTGATAAACGCCATCCAATCCTTGAATGCCAGGGACAGGGTAAATAAAACCAGCTGCCAGGCTATTATTCCCCACCCTATGTTGCGTATACGCCTGTAGTTAGTATTCTTAAACGCTGCTCCGGATAAAATATCGCCCAGTAACCGGGCTACTTGCCAGGCGCCGAATGCAAACAGAGAAAGATATAAGAGCTTTGGTAAAAGAAGCAGCAACCGCCATCCTTTTCTTTGGGTTTGAACATGCAGGACTCCGGAAAGCAGTTGTCCATCCGTTATATAAGCCGGTCGATCGCCTTTACCAACTATTGTAGTGGATTGCCCATTCCATATTCTAAATTCAGTAGTGATAATATCGACATGAGCATCCTTGTCAGACCTGACCGAATCCCAATGTGCTCTTTGCGAAGACAGCATTGAGGTGGAACCGGAATAGCTCCAGCTGCCATGAGCCGATTGGCCATAAAAACTACTATCCAGGATATAACCCGACATTATACGCACCGGAATAGGGATGCCCCGCTCAAAATCAGTCAATCCCAGCTTGCTGCTATTGCTAAGGTTAATATAGGGAGTTCCCCCCAACACATACAGGAGAATAAGAATAATACCCAGGACTGAAAATAAGGTTGTCAGGTTGAGAATGGCGATCGTGTATCTGAAAAAAGAGAACCGGCGTTTCAGATACTGAAAGAATCTACGTTTCATTTCAATGAATTTGAAACGAAAATAGACAAATATTTATCGATAAACAATAAATATTTGTCGTTTCTTGCAAATTTAACCCAACTGCAAAACCTTTGGTGACTCACTTGCCGGTCCGGACTCCATAATGACCCCGCCTTAATTTATATCCCAGGGATCAAATATTCCAGCGCCTTCCGGACGCCGTCATTATTATTGGTGTCCGTCACATAATCAGCAGCCGCTTTTATTTCATCCGGGGCATTGCCCATGGCCACTCCCATTCCGGCAAATTGGATCATTTCCCTGTCATTGTAATTGTCGCCCATGGCAATGATCTCTGTCCGGTCGAGCTTCATCCTTTCAATCAGGAAGCGGACGGCATTGGACTTGGAGCCTTTGGGATCCATTACCTCCAGGTAAGTAGGCTTGGAAGGATAAATATTCAGGTTGCCATTGTATACGGATCGCAAGTGCTGCTGGATCGACGTAATGGAAGCCGGATCACTCATCACCATCATTTTATTGGGCCCGATCCCCCGGGCCGACCAGTCTTTGATGAATTCAGGCAAGACCCCTATCCGGATCTTTACATCCATTATCTTTTGCTCGTGCTCAGTCCAGGAATCGCTGGTCTCGGCATACCACTCCCGTTGCAAATAGTAAGCGATCGTAGCTTTAAACGGTCTCACCTGCTCGGATACGGCGACAGTAGTGGGCAGATCGATCATTGCCTGGAAAATAGGCTGATCTCCCTCTACGATATATCCTCCATTCAGGCTTACCAGGGGATGATGTTCCGGAATGCCGATATCCCGGAAAGTGGGGAGGATGGCATTCAGCGGCCTGGCAGATACCAGGATGACGGGGATCCCTTTTGCGATTAATTGGCGGATTGTCTCTTTGGTGGGTTCACTAATGGAATGGTCTGACTTCAGAAGCGTACCATCCATGTCCAGGAATACAGCTTTATACATTTGGTTTTATTACATTGGTGCGCAATGTAATACATAAATGCATTCGTACCGTCCCGTTCCTATACGCGAATGTAAATTTTCCGGGAATCCAGCCACTTCCCTACCCCCCAACACAACAGCATATAAGCCAGGGCAAACAGGAGGGAGCCAAAGGCGCCGGGAACAAACCGTTGAAAAAAGCCCCCATTGATCCATTCGAACACATTCTGACCGGCACCGGCAGGAATGGTGAACAAAACGACCACCAACAGCTCGGACAAAATATAAATGGCAAGTGCATTTTTCCCAAAAACGGCGAAAAAAGCCGTCCAGCGGGTCTTTTGCCTGAATTCGATCACATAGATCAGGAAGGAGAGGAAGATCATATCAATGCCTACGGTATACAGCACATAAGAACTGGTCCATAATTTCTTATTGATGGGAAAGAGCAGGTCCCATCCAACAGCAACTGCCATCAGCAAACTCCCCGTCAATAATAATTTGGCCAGCCCTTCATAGGTCTTTCCCTTTTGCTGTATAAACATGCCGGTAAAGTATCCCACAATTACATTCACGATAGCGGGGAAGGTACTGAGGATACCCTCGGGCTCGAAGGCTACCCCTTCCCCATGGTACATATGGTTTTCGCCCATTACCCATTTATCGAGGCGGTATCCGGCATTACAGGTCATACTGAAGGGATCAGCCCCCGGCACGGGAAACAACAACAAAGCAGCCCAATAGCCGAGAAGTAAGATGCCGGCAATCGTGAAGACAGTCCTGGGAGAACAATAATGGATCAGCAGGGAAGCAAAGCAATAACAAAGGGCAATCCTTTCCAGGACCCCGAATATCCTTGTATGGGAAATAGGGCTGAGTCCCCAGCCCCCGCTCTCTGACTGCCGGAAGAAGGGAAACCAGTAGAGCAGATACCCGATCAGGAAGATGATGATCGTCCTTTTGAATATTTTTCGCAGAAAGGCGCCATCTCCCAATAGTTCATATTTTTTCATGGCAAAGCTCATGGCATTGCCGACCGCAAATAAAAAGGAAGGAAAGACCAGGTCCGTCGGAGTACATCCATTCCAATGCGCATGCCGTAGCGGGGAATAGGTAAAGGTCTCGCTGCCGGGCGTATTTACGATGATCATAAAGCACACGGTCATTCCCCTGAAGATATCAAGGGCTAAGGATCTTGAGGAGGAGATCGGTGAAGGCTGTGTCATTCAATTGTTTTTGTTAGTTTTGTCTGATGGGACGGCCGGCCCCGTCACGTTGGCCGTAAATATAAATATAAGATACTTTAGCAAAGCCTGGGTAATATTAAGATACTTCATCAAAGCTGTGGTTACTAACTTTTTATTTGGTTGCCTTCTCCGGAGTTTGGCCCGGTTGGGGCCGCCGGCCAGAATAATATTTTTCAAACATCGGCGTTTTAGTAGATAGTCAGTGTACCTTGACCCCCAAAATCCTCGCGGAAACCGTTGAAAACCAAAATCATCTCGCCGCCAAGCCGAATACTTTCTGCAAAAGAAGTCTGCAGGCCTTTTTTTTACCTATTGTTAATAGCCGCCTTCTTTTCTCCGGGCTCCGTTCTGGGACAACAAAAGAGAGCTGTCCTTTTCAAAAATGGTCTTTTCAGGGAAGAAAGGAATATGTTGCGTGGACCTCTTTCCAACGATTCTTTGCGCCCCGTCCATTATAAAAAGAATTATTATACCCTGCTCCAGTTTGATAAATTACCAGGTGTGGCCGAAAGAAAGGAACTGGCCGGGCTGGGTATCCATCTATTCAATTATATTCCCGATCATTCCTTTCAGGCGGAGGTGCCGGAGGGCTTTTCGGCCGACGATCTGAAAAGAATTGGGGTGAGCGGAATATACAAGCTGCCGGGAGGTTACAAAATGTCCCGGAAGCTGCTTCAGGACAAAGAAGGGAACACCCGCGGGGATGCGCCTTTAATCGCAGTCAGTTTCTTTGGGACGATCTCCGCGGAAGAGGTCCGTAAAGAACTGGAGCAGGCCGGGGCCGCTATTGTTCCCACTAAAATTCAGCCTGACAAGGTACTGTTCATCCGGGCCGGCTGGGCTGTTCTGCAAAAGATCGCCGAACTCCCTTTTATCAGCTACCTGGCCTCCCAGTCTTTAAAAGACCAGGCGCTGAATGACAATAACAGGGCGGCACATGGTGTAGACGTCCTCCAGAATCCGCTGGGAAGAAACCTCCAGGGAGACGGGGTGACGGTAGGGGAAGGCGATGACTCCGACCCGTATACCCATGTGGATTTCACCGGGAGGCTGATCGAGCGGTTTGCACCAGCAATCGGATCTCATGGCACCCATACTTCGGGAACCGTGGCCGGCGGCGGGATCCTGGACCCCCGCTATAAAGGGATGGCCCCTCATGCTACGCTCGTCAGCCAGTATTTCAGCGATATCCTGGTGAATGCACCTACCTATGTTACTGACTATAATATGGTGCTCACCAATAATTCCTATACGGCGTATAATCCTGGCTGTCAGGATGAAGGAGAATACGATTTTCTTGCCAATTACCTGGATGCGCAGGCCTATACGTATCCCAATTTACTCCATAATTTTGCGTCAGGGAATGATGGCCGGCTCTTCTGTACCCCTTATTCCTCTCCTTATGGCACCGTTAAATCCGGCTACCAGTGTGCGAAGAACACCCTGACGGTAGGCAACCTGGATAACAACAACAACTATACTATTTATATCAGTTCGAGCAGCGGGCCTGTGAATGATGGCCGGCTCAAGCCGGAGATCGTTGCAGGGGGTATGAATATCATGTCCACGTTCCCCTATAATACGTATGGATATAATTCAGGGACTAGTATGGCATGCCCTACGGTCACCGGGGCGCTGGCCCTGCTGGTACAACGATACCGGCAACTACAGGGAGGAGTGGATCCCCCGGCGGCCCTGATCAAGGCCCTCGCCTGCAACAATGCAACGGATCTGGGCAATCCCGGACCCGACTATAACTATGGATTCGGCAACCTCAATGCCCGTGCTGCTGTGGAGGCCCTTGAAAATCATCAGTACACTCTCGGGTCAGTGAATAATAGCGGCGCCGTTACCATCCCCCTGTCCGGCATACCATCGGGGCTGCAACAGTTGAAGGTCATGCTCTACTGGCCGGATTACCCGGGAGCTCCCGATGCAGCCACCGCCCTGGTCAATAACCTGGACCTCACTGTTGCCTCCCCGGACGCTACCGTACATTATCCCCTGATCTTAAACCCCGCGGCAGGTCATGTGGCTGATGTTGCCGTAGAAGGGATAGATAATCTCAATAATATTGAGCAGGTGGTGATCAACACCCCCCCGGGTGGTAATTTCACGATTACCGTGAAGGGCACCAGCATTCCGACAGGCGCCCAGAATTATATAGTGACCTGGCGGGCCATCCAGCCTTCCGTCACCGTGGAATATCCCTCCGGCGGCGAGACCCTGGTACCCGGAGAGTCTCAAACGATCCGATGGTCTGCTTACGGAGGAGAGCCCAATACATTCACGCTGGAGTATTCCGCCGATAACGGAACTACCTGGACTACCATTAATAGCACAGTACCTTCCGCCAGCCGGTTGTACCCCTGGACCGTCCCTTCCACAGCCACCAACCAGGGACTTATCCGTATCAGCCGAAATGGCACAGGCTATACCGATATCAGCGACAATAATTTTATCGTCCTGGGACAGCCTGTTATAACGGTAACCAACCCCTGCCAGGGTTATGCACAGCTTAACTGGAACAGTATCCCCCCGGCAACCAGCTATGATATCATGCAATTAAAAGGCGACACGATGCAAAAGGTCGCTTCCACTACAGGCACATCCTGGCTGCTGGGTAACCTGCGCCGTGACAGCAGTTACTGGCTGGCCGTACGCGCCGTTAATGCCGGCGGGATCGGAAGACGGTCCCTGGCCGCTACTATCATACCATCGGGCGGCGCCTGCGCCCTTACAGCCCTGGATAATGATTACACGATCGATTCGCTCATCAGTCCGCTGACGGGACGGCAATTCACGACTACTCAACTGGGCACCAGCACGCCCATCCGGGTGGAGTTAAAGAACCTGGGTACGATCCCTTCCGGCTCCGCCTTTACCCTTTCTTACCGGGTGAACGGGGGCAGCATTGTTACGGAGACCTCAAATGCCGTCATCCCTTCCAATAACGTCTACAGCTATACGTTTGTCAATCCATATGATTTTTCTTCTCCGGGTCTCTATACCCTGCAGATATGGGTCAGTTACCCGGGAGATCCTCAATCCGGCAATGACACTCTGACCACTATGATCAGACAGTTACAAAACGATCCTGTCATCCTTAACCCCGCCTATACAGATGGGTTTGAGACAACTGCAGATACCAGTTATACCAGGCAGATCTCGGGGCTCACGGGCATGGACCGCACCGATTTCAGAAGCAGCAATGCCAATGGAAGGCTCCGTACCTTTATCAATACGGGTTTCGCCAGAACAGGGGTGCGCTGCGCCACACTGGACCTGGTCCATTATAATGGTACCACCACCACCGACAGTCTTATCACCACGTTCAATCTGTCCAGCTATGGCTCCAGCGACCAGATCTGGCTGAATTTCTATTACCGGAACGCGGGAATTAATTTCGAACTTCCGGGCAACCAGGTCTGGATACGGGGCAACGATCAGGCGGCCTGGCTCCCCGTATATGCATTGGACTCCAGTATTACCCGTATCGGTATCTATCAGCCCGCTCCCAACATCGACGTTACCGGTATTCTTAAAAGAGCTTCTCCGGTGCAGACTGTCAGCAGCAGTTTCCAGGTAAAATTCGGGGAGGAAGGATTCACGTCCACGAATTCCGTGACGCCGGATGGCGCGCTGGACAATGGCTATTCCTTTGATGACATCACGCTTACCAAAGCCCTCGGCGATATAGCCGTTGCAGCCCTGATAACGCCCGATCTGTCCAACCTCTGCGGCCTGTCCAACGGCGAAACGATCAGTCTGAAAGTAAAAAATTACAGCGCTGCGCCTATCACGAATATACCGGTGACCTATTCCATTAACGGAGTGACGGTTACCGAGAGCATCCCGTCCATTAATGCTTTCGACTCCGTTGTCTACCATTTTACAAAGACAGCCGACCTGTCGGCTTACCAGCATTATACATTGAGCGCATGGGTGAGTTCGCCCGGCGACAATTACCATTTTAATGATACCCTGCCGGCCCTGTCTATTCAAACAACGCCGCTTATTGCCAGCTTCCCTTACCTGGAGGGATTCGAGAACAATACCGGGAGCTGGTATACGGATGGGGTCAATGATAGCTGGCAATGGGGAGCCCCGGCCAAGACCATCATTAACAAAGCCGCCAATGGAACAAACTGCTGGGTCACCAGTCTCACGGGGGATTATAATAATAATGAGCTGTCATACCTATACTCGCCTTGTTTTGACCTGAGCGGTCTCACCCATCCTGTTCTCTCCTTCAGCCATATCTTCCAGACAGAAGATGCCTGTGACTGTGACTATCACTGGGCCGAATATAGTACGGACGGCGTGAACTGGATAAAGTTAGGGGCTGTGGGGAGCGGCGTGAACTGGTATGACAATACTACCCGGCAAGCCTGGCAGTTATCCAATACCAAATGGCATGTGTCAAGTTATGATATCCCCGTTACAGCCTCCCGGGTGAAATTCCGCATAGCGATGAAGAGCGACGGAGGCACTACCTATGAAGGGGTTGGAATAGACGATATCCATATATTCGATAAGGCCGCCATTTATAACGGCCCGGATATCACCAGCGGGCTTACACAGCCCGTCAGCGGTAGTAATTGGGTGAATTTTGATATGGGAGGCCAGCGGGTCGTGTCCATCAATCCCAATGGGCAGGATCTGGGAAGCACCACGGTGAAGGTATATATCAATACAGGGGCTGTCAGAAATGACGGCGCGGCCTATTACCTGGACAGAAATATCGTGATCCAGCCTGCGAACGCGCCGACGGGGAACGTCTCCGTACGGTATTATTTCCTGGATTCGGAAGCGGGCCATCTTATCGGAGCATCCGGTTGCGCCTCCTGCCGCACACTTTCGGACGCCTACCAGTCGGGGGTTACGCAATACAGCAGCCCGGTACAGACGGAAGAGGACGGCAGTTTAATCAATGACGTGAGCGGCTCCTTCCATTATCTTCTACCCCACCAGGAAGTAAGCGTTATCCCCTATGACAATGGCTATTACGCGCAGTACCAGGTGAACGGCTTCTCCGAATTCTGGATCAATACCAGCCCGGCCACCGATGTAGCGATGACGGCATTGGTAGCTCCTGTTCTCTCCCCTATCTGCGGCTTATCGAACGGCGAAACCGTCCGGGTGAAAGTGAAAAATTACAGTTCCTATAATCTTACGAATATACCCGTCAGTTATTCCGTGAACGGGGTGACCGTCACAGAGGCTATTCCGGGCATTCCCGCATCGGATTCTGTCGTTTATACCTTCCATCAGACAGCAGACCTGTCGGCTTATCAGCACTATACCCTGAGTGCGTGGGTGAGTTATGGCGGGGACAGCGATCATTCGAATGATAGTCTGACTCCCGTCGATTTTCAAACTACCCCCGTGATAGCCACCTTCCCTTACCTGGAAGGGTTTGAGAATAATAATGGGTATTGGTATACCAATGGTGCCAATAATAGCTGGCAATGGGGAGTCCCTGCCAAGACGATCATCAACAAGGCTGCTAACGGCACGAAGGCCTGGGTGACCGGTCTCACAGGCAATTACAATAACAATGAGCTATCTTATCTGTACTCACCTTGTTTTGACCTGAGCGGCTTAACGAATCCCCTATTGTCCTTCAGCCATATCTTCCGGACCCAGGACGACTGTGATTGCGATGATCACTGGGTTGAATACAGCACGGATGGCCTGAACTGGACGAAATTGGGGGCGGCAGGCAGTGGCGTCAACTGGTACGATGATGCCGTCACAGAGGTCTGGAAAGCGTCCAATCCTCTCTGGCATGTGTCCGCCTATGCCATTCCTGTCAGGGCTGCCGATACGCGATTCAGGATTGTCTTCAGCAGTGATGCCGCCACCACAGAGGAAGGAGTGGGAATTGACGGTATTCATATACTCGATAATGGCTTACCGGGGCAAATACAGTCTTCCGATCTGTTGCTCCTCTCTTTTACCGCTGTAAAAACAGGGGATCAGGCGCTCCTGCAATGGAATACGGTCGAGGAGACCGCTACAAGCCGGTTTGTCATAGAGAAGAGCAGGGATAGTCTCCACTTTTTTGCTATCGATTCCGTAAAAGCCATCGGCAACAGAGATACCGTGAACGATTATTCCTATACGGATGGTAAGCTCTGGAGTGGCGCGAACTATTATCGCCTGAAAATAGTCGGGGCCGGCGGAGATTTTATGTATTCGCCTATGCGTGTTGTCAATGATACCACCGCTGGGCTGGTGGTAACGGTGTATCCCAATCCCGTTGAGCCGGATGGACGTTTGTATGTTACCAGCTCCGCCAATTGTGAAAGGATTCAGTTGGTAGATGCCTCGGGGAGGGTCATCCTGAACACGGAGGCGCATGGGCTACTCAATATCATCTCCCCGGGAGGTGTTGCCAGAGGCGTTTATTTCGTGCGGGTGGATACGGATGCAGGGCGAAAGGTGATAAAGGTTTTTGTTAAATAGCTATAGGCCATATCGGTAAGCTCCTTATATTTGTCCATTCGCGAAAATCAGCGTTAAAACATTTCTATTATGAGGTTTAACCGAGTGAACAATATTGTAGGCTGGATCGTGGGATTGATTGCCTGTACGGTATATGTAATGACCATGGAGCCCACCGGCAGTTTCTGGGATTGCGGTGAGTTCGTCTCCAGTTGCTATAAGCTGCAGATCCCCCACCCTCCCGGAGCCCCTCTCTTCGTCCTGATGGGCCGTTTCTTCATCATCCTTTTCGGCGATAATCCCGCCACCGCCGCCCGAGGCGTCAATTTCATGAGCGCTATCGCCAGCGGGCTCTCCATCCTGTTCCTCTTCTGGAGCATCACCCATTTCGCCCGCAAACTCGTTCAAAAGAACAATACAACCACCGATCCGGATAACCAGCAGCTCTTTACCATCATGAGCGCCGGCGCCGTGGGCGCCCTGGCCTATACTTTCTGCGATTCCTACTGGTACAGCGCCGTAGAAGGGGAAGTCTATGCCTCCTCCGCCTTCTTCACCGCCCTGGTGTTCTGGGCCATCCTCAAATGGGAGCACAATGCCGACCGACCGGGGGCCGACAAATGGATCATCTTTATCTTTTATATGATGGGGCTTTCCATCGGCGTCCACCTGCTGAACCTGCTGACCATCCCGGCCATCGTCATGGTCTATTATTTCAAACGCTATAAACCTACCACCTGGGGAACCATCATCGCTTTTCTCATTGGTTGCGGCATTACCGGCGTCGTTCAGAAATTCGTCATTCAGTATACCATCAAAGGAGCAGGGGCATTCGATATCTTCTTTGTCAATTCCATGGGCATGCCTTTCTTCGTAGGGTTTGCCACGTTCTTTGTGCTGCTGACTGCAGCCCTGGTAGTGGCTATCCGCTGGGCCGTCCGTAAACAATATTATTATCTCAAGATGGGCCTCTGGTGCGCGGCCTTCATGCTGCTGGGCTATTCCACCTATTTTACCACCATCATCCGTTCGAATGCCGATCCGGCTGTCGATATGTACAATGTGGACAATCCGGTGAGCCTGGTAGGCTATCTCAGCCGTGACCAATACGGCGACTGGCCCATTCTCTACGGGCCTGATTTCACCGATCAACCTCCTGCCGTTGACGGAGGTGACCTGTATGTAAAAGGCAAAGAGAAATATGAGGTTGCCGGAAAGATCGTGGGTCAGGATTGGGGCAATACCCCTTCTTCGCACATTTTTCCCCGTATGTGGAACAGCAGCAACGAGCGCCGGGAAGTGGATACCTATAAAAAGTACGCGGGTCTGGGAGATGGCGATCAGCCTACCATGGCCAGTAACATCAAATATTTTATCTCCTACCAGACCTGGTGGATGTACGGGCGTTATTTTATGTGGAACTTCTCCGGCAAGCAAAATGACCTGGAAGGTTTTGGCAATCCACGGGATGGGAATGCCATCACCGGGATCTCTTTTATAGACAACTTCTTTTTAGGCGACCAGAGTAAAATGCCGGATAGCATCCACACCAATAATAAGTCCTATAACCGGATGTACCTGCTGCCCTTTATCCTGGGATTGATCGGGCTCGTCTTCCAGTTCAAATATGGACGGAGGGATTTCTGGGTTACGGGATTATTATTCTTCTTCACCGGGTTTGCAATCGTCCTGTACCTCAACCAGGCCGGCCAGCAACCCCGTGAAAGGGATTATGCCTATGCCGGTAGCTGTTACGCCTTTGCTATCTGGATCGGACTTGGTGTCATCTGGGTGAAAGAAATATTCGGGAAATTCTTCTTCAAGGGCAAAGCGGCAATGGCATCTTATGCTGCCGCAGGCCTGTGCTTCTTGGCTGTTCCTGTCCTCATGGGCAGCCAGGAATGGGATGACCATGACCGGAGCAAGAAGACGCTGGCCAGGGATCTGGCGAAGGATTACCTGGAAAGCTGTCCGCCGAATGCCATTCTATTTTCTTTCGGGGACAACGATACCTACCCGCTCTGGTATGCACAGGAAGTGGAAGGCATCCGTCCGGACGTGCGGGTGATGGTCAATACGCTGCTGGGCACGGACTGGTACATGAATCAGTTGCGGTATAAGGTCAACCAGAGCGCTCCCTTCGATGTGATCTTCACTCCGGAACAGATCATGGGGGAAAAACGGAATGTCGCCTATTTTACCGATAAAATACCCGGCTACGATCAGACTAAATATTATGATTTGTATGATGTCCTGAAGAATGTGGTGGCCAGCGATGATCCGAAATACACCAGCCCGACGGACAATGGCAGCATAATCAACATGGTCCCCACGCAGAAATTCACCGTACCGGTGGATCTCAGCACGGTGAGAGAGAATGGCACGGTACATCCGGGAGACAGTGTGGTGAGTGAATTACGGCTGGATATTCCTGCGCAGAAACATTATCTGCTGAAGAACGACCTGGCGATGCTGGCTATCATCGCTACCAATAAATGGAAAAGGCCTATCTGCTTCACTTCCCCACAGGAACTGAGCGAGCTGGGCCTGGCAAAATATGCCCGCCTGAGAGGACTGTCGTATCAATTAACACCGGTGGAAAACGGCAATGTGGATAATGAAACGGCGTACAAGACCATTATGGAGAAGTTCGCTTACGGCGGCGCAGGTAAACCCGGTGTCTATTATGATGAGGAGAATCGCCGTCACCTGAATAGTATCAAGTATGCCCATGCGCAGGTAGCGTTGAGCCTGGCTGCGGCAGGCAGTAAGGACTCTGCCCGTAAGCTGCTGGAGCACTTTGATAAGAACGTACTGGAGTCTAATTTCCCTTATGGCATGACTTCCAACCAGAATAATCTCCATGACTATTTCTCTTTCCGGTTCCTGGAAGCCTGCTATGTATCAGAAGATATGACCCTGGCTAAAAAGGTCGCTGCTTCCGTGAAAAAAGACCTGGAACAGCAGATGCGCTATTATAAATCCCTGGGAGATAATATGCCGGATGAACAACTGGCCATCAATGCACAAATGCTGATGCAGGGCAAGGGGGGCAATCTCTCCGATAATCAGGCTAAATTTGCCCAGGATATCCTCTCTTCCTACCAGATGCTGATGCAGATAAATGAATGGGAGAAGCAATATGCGAAGGGAGCGCCAGCGGCGCCTGTGCAGCAGGGATTGAAGTAAAAATCCAAAAAAATTAAAAAGGGGCCGATGGCCCCTTTTTAATTTATAATCTATTGACGATCAGGTAGATTGACAATCTCACCCTTTAAAGATATTATAAAAAATAAATTTTTTAAATCACATTTCTCCTATATCTTTGTCCATCATAATGGTAGACTTAAAAATGATCAAAGAAATCTCCCCCATATTGTATATGTCCCCCTTCTGTTGCAGCAATTGTTGTTGTTGCTGATCCTGATCGTCTATCCACCTCACATCTTTAGACATTTCTTTCGATAATAACCACCAGACATGGACAATACAATTAAAAATCATATACCCCGATTACTCGACCAAATTAAGGGACTAAGCATTGAAGAGGTGCTAGCGCTCCTGGCCGCCAGTTTCCCGGGGCAGGTAGTATTTTCCACGAGTTTCAGCATAGAAGACCAGGTCATTGCCCATCATATTTTATCTCATAAAGTCCCTGTGACCATTTTCACCCTGGATACCGGACGGCTTTTTGCAGAGACCTATTCCGTATGGAGCAGTACCAATGAAAAATACAATACCCGGATCCAGGCTTATTATCCCGACCGGAATTTACTGGAAAACTATCTCAATGAAAAAGGCCCCAATGCCTTTTATGAATCCGTGGACAATCGTAAGTCCTGCTGTCATATCCGGAAGGTAGAGCCTTTAAAACGAGCATTGAAAGGACAGGCGGTATGGATAACGGGTCTGCGGGCAGAACACTCCCCGGAAAGAAAAGACCATCAATTGATAGAATGGGATGAAGGGAACGGCGTGATTAAATATAATCCGATCCTTGCATGGGATACCTCGGCAGTAAGGAACTACATCGATGAATTCAATGTTCCTTACAATCCTTTACATGACAAGGGTTTTGTCAGTATCGGATGTGCGCCCTGCACCCGGGCTGTAAGGGCCGGGGAAGATTTTCGCGCAGGCAGGTGGTGGTGGGAAGACAGCAGTAAAAAAGAATGCGGCCTGCATGTTTCCGAAGCGCCGGTATTCAAAGAAATTTCGACCGGGCAAAAAGCCGGTCAACATTAATCAGAAAATTATGAGCAGTAACAAGACAAATAATGAAGCGTTGCCCTCCTCTCCTTCCGGGGTCAGGAGCCTGGATTACCTTGACCACCTGGAATCGGAGGCAATACATATACTCCGGGAAGTAGCGGGCCAGTTCGAACGTCCGGCCCTTCTTTTCAGTGGAGGTAAGGACTCTATAACGCTGGTGCACCTCGCGTTAAAAGCTTTCCGCCCGGGAAAATTCCCCTTTCCCCTCGTGCATATCGATACCGGGCATAATTTCCCGGAAGCGTTACGTTTCAGGGATGAGCTGGCAGCACAGATCGGAGAGAAACTGGTCGTCCGTAACGTGGAAGATACCATAAAGACCCGGCAACTGACGGAGCCTACCGGTAAGTTCGCCAGCCGGAATGCCCTGCAAACTTTTACCCTGCTGGATACCATCGAAGAGTTCGGATTTGATGCCCTGATCGGGGGCGCCCGGCGGGATGAAGAAAAAGCCAGAGCGAAAGAAAGGATCTTTTCCGTGCGGGATGAGTTTGGCGGCTGGGACCCCAAAAGGCAACGACCTGAACTCTGGAATATCTATAACGGCAGGATCCGGAAAGGAGAAAATGTAAGGGCTTTCCCCATCAGCAACTGGACGGAACTGGATATATGGAATTATATCCGTCGGGAGAAGATCGACCTGCCTTCCATTTATTTCACCCATGAACGGGAAGTGATAGAATATGAAGGGCAATGGGTGGCGGTATCTCCTTTTATCCGCCTGGATGCCACTGACCAGGTCCGGAAAAAGCAGGTACGCTATCGCACAGTGGGAGACATGACCTGTACGGCAGCCGTAGAGTCGACCGCATCGGTTATCGATGATATCATCAAAGAGATTACAGCTACCCGTACCAGTGAACGGGGTGAAACGAGGATCGACGATAAAGTATCGGAGGCCGCGATGGAAGACAGGAAGAAGAACGGGTATTTTTAACATATCAGGACATCAATTAAAACAGAAAACATGGATTTGTTGCGATTTATAACAGCAGGCAGTGTGGATGACGGGAAAAGCACCTTAATCGGTCGCCTCTTGTATGACAGCAAGAGCATTCTGGCTGACCAGCTCGAAGCGCTGGAAAAACAAAGCCGGAATAAAGAAGACGGAGAGATCGACCTGGCCCTGCTCACCGACGGGCTCCGCGCCGAGAGAGAGCAAGGCATCACCATCGATGTCGCGTATAAATATTTCTCCACGCCCAAACGCAAATTCATTATTGCAGACGCACCCGGGCATATTCAATATACCCGGAATATGGTCACTGGCGCCAGTAATGCCAACCTGATCATCATCCTCGTCGATGCCCGTAATGGTGTGGTAGAACAGACA
>Ga0307511_10000883_pt1 | contig 31708 bp, 24 predicted proteins | sample 13_EM_MG_FD_200266 | JGI IMG/M metagenome (GOLD analysis project Ga0307511, IMG submission 200266) | Populus trichocarpa ectomycorrhiza microbial communities from riparian zone in the Pacific Northwest, United States - 13_EM | ecosystem: Host-associated > Plants > Roots > Unclassified | place... | reverse complement strand
GCCGACGGACACCACCGTGCCGGCGAACTCGTGACCGGGCACGACCGGGAAGCGGCCGGTGGGGTAGTCCCCACTGGCGAGATGCAGATCCGTACCGCAGATGCCGACCGCGGCAGGAGCGATCACGACCTCGCCGGGTCCGGGTTCAGGATCAGGCAGCTCTCGGATCTCGATGGATCCCCGTCCATCCAGGATTACCGCACGCATCATCGCGTCCTCTCACTGGCTCGCGCTGAGCAAGGAACCCAGCCACACAGGTCGCCGATGGTGTCCCTGCACCGGCGAACACCCAGCACGGTAGGCGGTCCTATCTCTGCTGTCCATACGTTACGTACTGTACGTACAGCACTTGCCCAGTCTGTCCGTGGTGAGGCGGGCGTCGTGGTCCATGTCCTGCGGACCGGGGCGCAGGATGTGTGGTCACGGCCGATTCAGGCTGCGCCAGGCCGAAGGGCGAGGCGTCCCGAGGGCGGTGCGCTGACAACTGATGAGCGGTTGTGAGCGTGTCCGGCGGGGAGCAAAGAGATGCCCGCTCGGCACGACCGTCCCCGCTCGACTGACGCCGAAGGGCCGGCGCCACACCGTGCGCCGGCCCAAGAACACGCTCACGTGACCACCCCGGCGGGAGCCCGGCGGCCGGCCGGACTCCCGCTGTGTGCGCTCCCGTTGAGGCGTGCCGTGTCTAGGACGACACCAGCACCAGGGACCACAGCTGAGAGGTGGCGCCGGTGTACGCCTGCTGGACGATCTGCGCGCCGTCGGTGGTGGCTGCTCCGGAAACGGTGAGGGCGAGACCCGAGTTGCGGTTCACCAGCTTGTAGTTGGAGCCGACGGCGACCACCTGCCACTGCTGGTCGTTGCCGCTGTTCTGCACCCACTGCACGGCGTTCGCGCCGCTCGACGTGCTGGCTGCCAGGATGCCGAGGGCTCGGCCGCTGTTCTTGTCGAGCAGCGTGCTGTACCCGCTGCCGACATCCGTGACGTGCCACAACTGGTCGGCCGACCCGTTGTCGGTCCACTGCACGACGTTCTGCCCGTCGTGCAGGTCCGCGGCGTACACGCCGAGGGCCTTACCGCTGTTGGCGTTGACGAGCTTGTAGTACGCGCCGGTGGAGTTCCCGAAGTCGATGTCCGCGTAGGAGATCGTGGTTGTCCCGCCGACGATCTCGACTCGGCCCGTACTGGGGATGTAGGTGAGGCTGCGGCTGTAGGAGGACGCCATCGTCGTGTGCTGCTGCGTCCACGCGCCCGTGCTGCTTCCGCTGGCGTTCGTCCAAACGTCTCCGCTGCCCGCGGCGTTGAAGAGGATCCGCCCGTTCGGCATGCGCATGAGTACCGGGCTTCCTCCACGGGACAAGGCGCTGGAGCCCGATGTCACCGAGAGCGAGGTGACGCCGGTACCCGCGGTACCGCCCACCGAGTAGAAGTGCAGCGGATCGCTGGCGATCTTGTAGCGGACGTTGTCGCCGCCGCCCCAGTATTCGTAGGTCATCATCCACTTGCCGTCACTGGTCTGGACGACATTGGTCATGCCGGGGCGGCCACCGCCGATCTCGCTGTAACCGGACGAATTGGTGACGGTCGTTCCGGAGACATCGACAACTGCGCTGCTCCACGACGAGCTGACGCCGTCCCATGTCCGGTGCGCAAGGATCTGTGTAGCGGGATCCGGAGTTGTGCTGTTGTTCGGATCGATCGTCGGAACGCCCGTCGACGAGTCGTACCCGGTGTAGTCGTTCTCGTCGGAGTAGTAGGCGACGAGCTGGTTGTTGTAGACCATCAGATACGGTTCCCACACGGGGTCGTTCTGGTGGCTAGTGTTCTCGGTGGCCGGGTAGTTCGCGCCGTTGGACCAGCTGCCCGTTGTGATGACGTTGACGACATTCCACGTCGCGCCCGAGTCGGTGCTCGAATAGAGCGCGATTGCCGTGTTGCTGCGGTCGCCGTCGTGCGTCGGCGTGTAGCTGGAGTTGGCTGCCTTCTGGTCGAGGTAGTTGTAGTCGTCGCCCGATACGACGGTGGCCATCAGCAGTGTGCCGGATGCGAGATTTCCGACTGCCTGGGGCAGCACGTACAGATACGGATTGGTCCAGTTACTGACGTACGAGGAGTACGCGGGGTTCGACGACGCGTACGCCGGCGCCTTGACGTCTGACAGGTGTTGCCAGGTCGTGCCGTTGTCGTCGCTCTTGTACAACGGCATTGTCTGGCCGTCGGCCGAACCCGAGGCGGCTACCGTCGACTTCTCGAATGCGGCGACGAGTCGTCCGCTCGGCAGCACGGCCGTTTTCGGGTACAGCGCGCAGTTGTTGGTGGCCTTCGTGCAGGATGAGTTGCTCGGGAGCTGGTAGAGGGTGGCGGGTGTCGGCGCGGACGCCTGCGCAGGCGTCACGAAGGTCCACAGCGCCGCGGCTATAGCCAGAACAACGATCAAAGCTTTACGCGGATGTCTTGTGCTTTTCATCTTTCCTCCCGAAAAGATAGACAAGATCGGATCTTGGAGTCCGGAGCGGGCTGGGATCCGTATGCCGGCGGCCGGTGGTTTCTCTCCGACTTGGCGGCGCCGAAGCGGAGGCGGGTTTGTCTTCCCCTGGGCCGTTTGGAGCGTCCCGTCCATGCCGCGGCAAGGGGATGCCATCGTTCGAGTCGCGGACTGAGCCTGCGGATCGGTGCAGTTGGGCCCTGGGGTGTCAGTGCTCGGATTGTCCAGTGGGCGCATTCACGGCTTATGGCGTACGAGCGCGTCCACCGCTCTGCTGTATTCGCGCGTGGCGCCCGATTCCGTCGAGGGCACGCAGTGCGTGAAATTCGAAGGGAGTCGAACGACCTGTCCGCGACGGCTGTTCGCAGAGGAAGGCAGCGTTGCGGCTTCCTCAACCGTTAGCAGTGACAGGGGAATTGCTGATGGCACGTCGCTGTCGGTGCTTTCGCGGACGGCGTGGACCGGATGGGCGGCGGTCCGTTCAAAAGAGGTGGGCAGCGTGCCATTCCGGCTGCGGTTGTAACGCAGTTCCAATGCCTTCGTGCCATCGCGAACAAGGCAACCCCTTCACCTCCTCTGAACTCCCCGACGGGGAGCGGGGATGGGCCAATTATTCGGGCGTGAGGCATCCGTGTCACCAGCGCGTTTCGAAAGTGTTTCGCAGAGGGGCGGTCCGCTGTGTATTGACGTGCCGACGCACCCCTCACCATCCAGGGCGATTTCAAAGTCCCGGTGATCACGTGAGTGTGCAGGTCGCGACAGTATGGCGACGGGCGGTCGTCCTGGTCCGTACGCAACGAAGCTCCGGTTGATGCCGGTGACCACTCAAGTCGCCTGCACCGCATGGAGCTTCGTTGCGTACGGACCGACGGGACGGGTGGCATCGTGATCACGATGCCACCCGTCCCGTTGCCAATCGTCGCGGCGGCTCGACAGCTCCAGGCGGTGGTCCGCAGGCGGAAGACAGCCCGGGCACAAGTGGCCCGCGTCTCTACATCCGTTTCGCCTTCGAACCCTGCGGCGGTGCGGCCTCTGTCCTGTCGTGGGGAGAGCCGGTGCTGTCCATCTGTCTCCAGGCCGGGAAGATCACCGGGCACAGTGTGGCGAGCAGATACACACCGCCAACCGTGATGAGCGTGGAGGGCAGTCCGACCGAATCCACGAGGAAGCCTGCGGCCAGTCCGCCCAGCGGAGTGACCAGTTGGACCGAGGCTGTTGTCGCGCTCAGCACGCGGCTGCGGAGTTCCTCCGGCACTGTCTCGTACGTCACTGTGGCCATGATGGGGTTGAGCACGCCGCAGGCGAGGCCTTCGACCGCCATGATCGCGGCCAGCGGCGTGAAGGTGTAGGTGAAGGCGGCCACCACGAAGCGCGGCAGGCCCACGATGAGAAACGCGATCGTGAACACGGGCCACCGCCGAAAGCGGCTGCCCACCGCCCCATAGACGAGCGCCCCCGCGAGTGCGCAGATGCCGAACGCCGCGTTCAGCAGACCGAGATCGAAGGAACCATCAAGCTCCTCACGGGCATCCACGGGGAGGAGCACGGCGCTCCATCCCTGGTCGAGGCCCCTGGTGACCAGCGTCATCAGGCACAGACCAAGCAGTAACGGCGTGGCCGCCACGAAGCGAAAGCCTTCCGCGAGTTCACGACGGTAGGCGAGCAGCGACGCCGGCTCGACCCGCCGTTGGGCTTGTGCCTCCGGCAGGCCGCGCACCCCGAACGCGAACAGCGGCGCGGCCACGGCGAAGGTCGCGGCATCCACCAACAGGACGTTCGCGGCTCCGAGTACGGCGATCAGCACGCCTCCGAGAGCGGATCCGGTCAGCGCCGCGCAGCGTGCGGCACCGTCGTACAACCCGGCAGCTCTGGTCAGGGGCATTCCGGCGCGTTCGGCGAGCGTGGGCAACAGCACGCCGCGGGCCGTTTCCCCCGGCGAACGGAACAGCCCTGTCAACGCCATCAGCACGCACAGCATCCAGAAATGCAGGATGCCGGCGAACTGCAGCAGCGGGATCACCGCAACTGCGATCCCGCAGGCGAGATCCGAGGCGACACTCACCCGCCGTCGCCCGATCCGGTCGATGACCGGACCACCGACGAGCGCGGCGAGCACCACGGGCAGCAGCGTGCAGAACGCGACGATCCCCACCTTGGCGGCACTGCCCGTGCTCTGCAGCACGAACCACGGCACGCCCATGTAGGTGAGGCAATTCCCGGTGATCGAAACGAGGTTGGCGGCAAGAACCGCTGTCAGAGGACGGCGATCACCCGTCAAGAAGTCTTCGGGCACTACGGTGGTCTCCCATGAGGGAAAGCGCCCACCGCGAACGAAGCAGTCAGCCGGTGGGCGAAGCGAAGTGGTCAGCGTCTGGCGCGCACAGCGAGGCGCACCGCGATGCGGTGTTCACAAGCAGCGCCTCCAACACTTCGCCGGGATGACCACCCGGCACCTCCACACATTGTCACTTCGGGCACCGGCCCTCCGCAACGGCGATGTCGTTCGCAAGGGGCGCTCGCAGAGGGAGTCGTCCGAGGTGCGCAGATGAAGGCAGAACCTGCTGACGACCTGGATCCGGGGCGACGCCGGCCTTGAGTGTTCGCGGTCTTGGAACATCCACCGATGGGCCACCCCATGCAGGCTGGGGAACTGTCAACGTGTGCGTGGGAACTGCCGCGGAAACCCGCAGCCGTGTGCGCTGATCACTGGATTCCCTCGATGCTCCCTGCGGTCAGGTAGCGGTTGCCTACGACCGTGGCATCGGACAGCGAACATGCAGTCCCACTGGGGCGGACTTGGCAGCAGCCGGTCTCGGTCCCACAGCGGTTGGCAAACCCACTTGCCCCCGCAGGCAGGCGCTGACGGCAGGTCGGCCGTGTGCGACCCGGGGGCCGTGGTCTATTAGGAGGCCGCCGAGTCGCCGCCTGCCGGAGCGAGCCGAGGGAGAGCGGTTGCACCACGACGTGACGCGGGTCCTCGGGCTTGGGGGAACCGGACCGCTACCGTCCTGTGAGGGGGGACCGGATCCCTCATGTCGACCGATCCGAGCAGTCCGTGTCGGTCGGGTGGGGCCGCGGCCTCGGGGGTCTGACCAGACCGGTCTCGTAGGCGAACACGACGGCCTGGACGCGGGCGCGGGCGCCGATCTTGGTGAGGATGCTGCTGATGTGGCTCTTGACCGTGGTCGGGGCTATCGAGAGCCGTTCGGCGATCTCCCCGCTGCTCCAGCCGGAGGCGAGAGCGGCGAGCACTTCGCATTCGCGCTCGCTGAGATGAGACAGCCTGTGTCTGCGTTCGGTGAGGTCGGCCTGGCTCTGCTCGCGGACCGCGTCGACGAGCGCGCGGGTGAGGTGGGGAGACAGGACGGCACCTCCGAGCGCGATGGTGCGGAGGGCCGCTGTCAGCTCGTGAGGGAGGGCGTCCTTGAGGAGGAGTCCGTCGGCACCGGCGCGCAGGGCGGCGCAGGCGGACTCGTCGGCGTCGAAGGGGCTGAGTATGAGCACCCGCGGAGGGATCCTGCTTGTCCCGTCCGCGTGAGGTGTCGTCGCATCCTCGTAGGGCCGAGTGATGCGATGTATGGCCTGAATGTGCTTCTCGTCAGGTCGGCCCATGTCCATGAGGACGACGTCGGGCCGGAGCGAGTCGGCGAGTCGGACCGCCTGGGCGTAGGCGGTCGCCTCGCCCACGATCGTGAGGTCGGGCTGGGCTTCCAGGAACATCCGCAGGCCGAGGCGTTGCAGAGCCTGGTCGTTGACGATGAGTACGGTGGTCATGCGGGTGCTCTCCCGGCGGACCGGGCCCTGGAGGCGTTCGGCCGGCGATGGTCGGGGCGGGGACGGTGCGTGGGGGCGTGGACCCGGCCACGGATCCTGGGATTTCGGATCGTGGCCGGGCCCTTCACCCGCACCGGGCGCCTGTCCCCACGGACGGCCGATGCGGACCGGACGCGCGCTCCGCTTGAGTACGCGCGACCGGAGTCGCGGGTGCAGGAGAGAGGCCGGGGCGGCCTGCGTGATGGCCTCTCTGCTCTCCGGCTGTGGTGTCCTCAGCTCTTGACGGTGCTCAGGACTGCGGTGGCCATACCTCGTTCACCCCGTTCGTTGGGGTGGACCATCGCGGCGGGGCTGCTGGGCTTGAGGGGTTCGATCCAGCGGGTGGCCGCCGGGGAGCAGGCGTCGTGGCCGGCGGACGGGGTGAAGGTGTCGACGTACGTTGCTCCTGCCGCCCGTGCGCGTTTGCCGAGCATGGTGTTGAGCTGCTGTTGCTTCTCGCGGAGGAACGTGACGTCGCCGGGAGCGATGGGCAGGCCACGACCGCAGCGTGTGCCCTCGGCGGGCAGGATCGACGGGTAGCCGACGACGTAGACCCGGGCCTCGGGCGCACGGCGTTGGATCTCGTTCAGTGCGCGGGTGAGGCGGTCACCCGCGGTGCTGATCTTCTGGGCCACCTTGTCGGTGCCGCCGGAGGTGTACTTCTCCTCGCAGGGTGCCTTGTCGGTGATGTCCGTGACGCGCTCGGCCAGTTTGAAGAGCGTTCCGGTGCCTACGCACTTGGTGATCATCGAGCTGAAGCCGATGTCGTTGCCGCCGATGCCGAGCGTGACCAGCCGCGTGTCGACGGTCAGCGCGGAGAGCTGCGCGGGGTTTGTGCCGTTGCCGGTGGACTGGGAGGTGGTGAGGTCGGAGATGGTGGCCCCACTGCAGCTGACGTCACGGAAGTCGGCCGTCTTGAGGCCGAGTCCCTTGGCGACCAGGGCCGGGTAGTTGCGGCCGGATCGGTCGCAGCCGGCCGGAGTGCCGGTCTGAGGGGGGATCTTGGGACCCGAGGTGTACGAATCGCCGAGTGCGACGTACGGCCCCTTGGATATCTCTTCGGCGGTGCTCTTGTCGTGGCTCTTGCCGCTGCCGTCGGAGTTCTGTCCGATGCTGACGGCGGTGACCAGTACCCCGCAGGCAAGGGCCACGCCCATGCCGGTTCGTGCCAACGGTCCCATTGCTGTGTCCTGTTCTTCGTTGCGGATGCTGGGTTGCGGGGACGTGTCGGTACACAAGGAGCGGCGTCGGTGTGGCCCTTGGGGGTCGGGCGAGCGGGGCGGGGCGGTTTACGACGGGCGGACGAGTCCGGTGTCGTAGGCGAAGATGACGGCCTGCACGCGGTCGCGGGCGTCGATCTTGGTGAGGATGCGGCCGATGTGGGATTTGACCGTGGATTCGGCGAGGTGGAGACGCTCGGCGATCTCCTGGTTGGTCCAGCCGGTGGCCATGGCGGTGAGGACTTCGCACTCGCGTTGGGTCAGGTCGGCGAGTCGGCGCTGCTGCTGCGGACTGTGCCCGGGGAGGCGGTCGCTGAAGGCGTCGATCAGTTTGCGGGTGAGGCCTGGGGAGATGACGGCGTCGCCGGCGGCCACGGCCCGGACCCCGGCGACGAGTTCGTCGGGCTGGGCGTCCTTGAGCAGGAAGCCGCTGGCGCCGGCACGCAGGGCGTCGTAGGCGTATTCGTCGAGGTCGAAGGTCGTCAGCACCAGGATGCGTGAACGGCCGCCGGACTCCACGATGCGGCGGGTGGCCTCGATGCCGTCCATGCCGGGCATCCGGACGTCCATGAGGACGACGTCGGGCCGGAGTTCGGCGGTCATACGGACCGCTTCACCGCCGTTGGTGGCCTCACCGACGACGTTCATGTCGGACTGGGCCTCCAGGAGCATGTTGAAGCCCATGCGTTGCAGGGCCTGGTCGTCGACGATGAGGACGGTGGTCATGAGGGGTGCTTCTCCGGGGAGTTGGGCTGCGGGCTGGGGACGAGGAGGGCGTGGACGGACCAGCCGCCGTGAGCGTTGGGGCCTGCGGTGACGGTGCCCTGGTAGAGGGCGGCGCGTTCGCGCATGCCGACCAGGCCACGGCCGCCGCCCGCGCGGGGACGGTTCGCCGAGGGTGTGCGGGACGGGCCGGTGTCCTCGACGGTGACGCGTACGGCGTCCGGGTCGGCGGTGAGGGACACCTGGACCGAGGTGTCGGGGGCGGCGTACTTGACGGTGTTGGTCAGGGCCTCCTGGATGATGCGGTAGACGGAGAGCTGGATCCCGGGAGGCAGGTCGGTGAGGCTGCCGTTGGTGTCCAGGGTGACGGTGGGACCGGCCGCGCGGACGCGGTCCAGCAGCGAGTCGAGGTCGGTCAGGCCAGGCTGCGGGGCGAGCGGCTTGTCGCCCGGCCGGTCGTCCTCGTCGCCGATGACGGAGAGCAGGCGGCGCAGTTCGGCCAGTGCGTCACGGCCGCTGGTGCTGATGATGCGGAGAGTCTGGGCCCCGCGTTCCGGCTTCTTGTCGGTGAGGGCGGCGGCGCCGTCGGCGAGACCGACGATGACGGCGAGGGTGTGGCCGAGGATGTCGTGCATCTCCCGGGAGACCCGGGCCCGTTCCTGCGCTATGGCCAGGCGGGCCTGCTGGTCGCGTTCCTTCCGCAGGGCGTCGATGTAGGCACTGGCCAGTCGGCTGAGCAGGCCCAGCGCGGCGAACGCCGCCATGGCGGTCATCGCCAGCAGGGTCACGACCTCGGGGCGTGTGGCGTGTTCCAGCTGGCCGCCCCGCCAGAAGACGGCGGCCCACACTCCGAGCTGCACGGTGGTGATGCCGACGGCGAGAGCGAGTTGCCGGGGGGTGCTGTAGCGGCCGACGTTGAACAGGGCCACGACCCGTGCGGACTCGGCCCCGGTCAGTACCCCCAGGGGGAGGGCCAGCACGGAGGCGGCGGTGGTCAGGGCGAAGACCAGCATGGGCCGGCGTTCCCGCCACAGGAGGGGGAGGGCGAACGCGACGATGAGCGCCAGCTGCGCCGGGACGTCGCCGGTGTTGTAGGGGTTGAGGTAGGAGTTGATGCCGAGCGCGGCGCAGAAGGCCGGTACCCCCCAGTACCGGACCTTGGGATGGGCCCGGTCGGACCGCCGCAGCGCGGCCAGCCGGAAGATGACCGAGGCGATCACGCGCTGTTCGGAATCGCTGGTCAGGGTCTCCAGGACCCGGCGGTCGTCCGGGCCGGGGGCCGCGGGGGCGCTCGGTGTGGTCACGGGGGTCCTTCACGGGTCGGGAGGCCGCCCGCCGGTCCCGGGGGATTGGACCGGCGGGCGGGGCTGGGGAATCGGCCGGTGGGAGGTGGCCGATTCGGTCGGTGGTCGCAACAGCGGCCGGCAGTGGTCGCTGTTGCGACGCGTCTCCGTCAGCTCTTAGCTCTTACGGAACAGTTTGTTCCGCAACCCCCTCGTCGGCGTTGCTTTCGGCTCGGCCGTGTCGGACGACGGGGCGGCGTCGCCTTCGTTGGCGCGGCGCTGTCCGAGGCCGGGCAGTCCCGGGATCCTGCCACGGCGGTGCCGGGGAAGCGGTGACGTGAAGGCCGTCGTGTCCGAGGCGTCGGCGCCGGAGCCGCTGGTGAGGAGTGACGGGGCAGCGTGGTTGTCCGAGCCCTGCTGACCTCCCGCGGGTACGCCGGCGAATACGGGTTCGGGTGCGGTGCTCGTCTTCTCGGCGGCCAGGGCCTGGCGCAGCTTCTCACCCTCGACGTCCACGTTGGGCATGACCCGGTCCAGCCACTTGGGCAGGGCCCAGGCGCGGCGCCCGAGCAGGGTCATGACCGCCGGGACGATGGTCATGCGGACCACGAAGGCGTCGAAGAACACGGCGGAGCCGAGGCCGAGGCCGATGGACTTGATGAGTGCCACGTCGTCGAGGAGGAAGCCGGAGAACACCGAGATCATGATGATCGCCGCCGCGGTGACCACGCGGGCACTGTGCTTGAAGCCCTGGACGATCGCCTGCGTGGGCTCGGCGCCGTGGACGTACTCCTCCCGCATCCGGGTGACGAGGAAGACCTCGTAGTCCATGGCGAGTCCGAAGACCACGCCGATCAGCAGGATGGGCAGGACGCTCACGATGGGCGCGGTTTCCTGGATGCCGAAGAGGCCCTTCAGCCAGCCCCACTGGAAGACGGCGACCACGACGCCGAGCGTGGCGCCCACGCTGAGGAGGAACCCGAGGGCTGCCTTGAGCGGGACCAGGATCGAGCGGAAGACCAGCAGGAGCAGGACCAGCGCCAGGCCGACCACGATGGCCAGGTAGGGGATGAGGGCCTGGCCGAGCTTGGTGGAGACGTCGATGTTGACGGCGGTGGTGCCGGTCACCATCAGGTCGGCACCCGTGTCCTTGTGCAACGTGCCGCTCTGGGCGCGGATGTCCTTGACCAGGTCCTTGGTCGCCTGGCTGCTCGGCGCGCTCTTCGGGATGGCCCCGATCAGGGCCACGTCGCCGGACTCGTTGAACGCGGCGTCGCGCACCGTGGCCACGTCGGGCAGCTTCTTGATCCGCGCCACCGCGTCCGCGGCGGCGGCCTTCGGGTCCTTGCTGTCACGGGCGTCGACCACCACGGTCAGGGGACCGTTGAAGCCGGGACCGAAGCCCTTGCTGAGGGTGTCGTAGGCGACGCGCTGGGTGCTGTCGGGGGACTTCATGGAGTCGTCGGGCAGCGCTAGGCGCAGCGACATGGCGGGGATGGTCAGCAGGCCCAGGCCGATCACCGCGACGGCGAGGACCTTGACCGGATTGCGGGTGACGAAGCGCGCCCAGCGCACACCCATGGCCTCGCCCTCGCCGCGTTCCTCCAGCGCGTGCATGCGGCGGCTGAGGAGCTTGCCCTTCATGATCCGCGTCCCGGCGAAGCCCAGCATCGCGGGCAGCAGGGTCAGCGCGATGAGCACGGCGACAGCGACTGCGAAGGCCGAGGCCAGGCCCATCGAGGTGAGCATCTTGATGCCGATGACACTCAGGCCCGCCAGCGCGATGATCACGGTGAGGCCGGCGAAGACGACGGCGGATCCGGCGGTCCCCAGGGCCCTCCCGGCGGCTTCTTCCGGATCATGGCCGTCGCGGATCTCGTTGCGATAGCGGGAGACGATGAACAAGGCGTAGTCGATGGCGACCGCCAGACCCAGCATCAGAGCCAGTGTCGAGGCGGCCGAGGCCATGTCCACGAACGAGGTGGCGATGGTGATGCACATGACGGCCACGCCCACGCCGAGGATCGCGGTCAGGAGTGGGAGTCCGGCCGCGATCAACGAGCCGAAGGTGATCACCAGAACGACCGCGGCGACCGCGAGACCGATCAGTTCGGCAGCCTTGCTGGCCGCCTTGTCCTCGACCGCGTCACCACCCATGCTGACCGTCAGCCCGGCCTTCTCACCCTCCGCGGCGACCTTGTTCAGGACCTCGTGCGCGGCGCTGCTGACGTCGGACTTGGCGACCTTGTAGGACACCTGGGTGTAGGCGATGGAGCCCGACTTGCTGACCAGACCACTGGTGAACGGGTCGGAGACGCTCGCCACCTGCGGCGACGCCTTCAACTCGGCCACCAGCGAGGTGATTTCCGCCTTGTTGGCGGCGGAGGTGAGCTTCTGGCCGGAAGGGGCCTCGAAGACGACCCGAGCGGTGGCGCCGGAGGCGGAGGCCTGCGGGAACTCCTTGCCCAGCAGGTCGATGGCCTTCTGGGACTGCGTACCGGGCAGCGTGAAGCTGTCCGAGGTGGAGCCGGTGGAACTCATGGCGCCGATGCCTACGGCGGCCAGGACGGCGATCCACAACATCAGGAACAGGCGTCGTCGCCGGAAGGCGAGCCGTCCCAGTCGATAGAGGAAGGTGGCCACGGGGTACTCCCACCAGGAGAAGAGATCATTACGTGAGCAGGGCCTGATCGACCCTTGATCTCAAGCTAGGTGCGGGTTTCCGCGCTTCCTGCCCCCTGTGGCATCGAATCGACAGGCCTCGATTAGTACCGCAGGACTAATGCCCCTCTCCTGACAACACGGCGACCGGCCATGCTCCGGTCAGCCGGGGACGGTGACCACCACCCTGCCCCGCCCGCCCGCGTCGACCTGTTCGTGGGCCTTGGCGATGTCCTCCAGCGGGTAGCGGTCCGCGACGTCGACGGTGAGGGCGCCGACCGCGGCGGCCGCGGTGAGATCACGGGCGGCCTGCCGCTTCGCCACGGCGGGGAAGTCGTCGCTGCCGAGCAGCCGCAGGGTGACGTTGTTGAACAGCAGGGGCCAGAAGGGGAGTTCGGTACGGTCGGCGTGGGTGCCGTAGGCGGCGATGACGGCGTCGAGCGCGGTGACCGCGTTGTCGAGGTCGGCGTTGGCCGACAGGGACACCTCGACGACACGGTGGACACCACCCGGCGCGTACGAGCGGATCGCTGCCGCCGGGTCGGCCGAATCCAGGGCGACGGCGTGGGAGACGGCGGTCGCGTCGACATGGGCGAGGTCGTCGCCGCGTCGGACGGTGCCGATGACGGTGGCGCCGCCCCAGCGGGCGAGCTGTGCGGCCAGGGAGCCGACGCCGCCGAGCACACCGTGGACGAGGACGATACGGCCGTCGACCGGGCCGTCCGCGAAAACGGCGCGGTGAGCGGTGATGCCCGGGATGCCCAGACTCGCGCCGAGCTCGTCGGTGAGGTGGTCGGGGAGACGTACAGCCTGCTGATCCGGTACGACGGTGTACTGCGCGGCGGTGCCGAAGGCCCGGTAGGACTGGGCGCCGTACACCCACACCCGCTCTCCGACGCGGTGGGCGTCGATGCCGTCGCCCACCGCGTCGATGACGCCGGCGGCGTCGCTGTGCGGGACGACCCTCGGATACGGCATCGAGGAGCCCAGCCAGCCGCGCCGCTTCTTGGTGTCGCCGGGATTGACGCCCGAGACGGTCACGCGGACGCGCACCTCGCCGGGGCCGGGGTGGGGGTCGGGCAGTTCACCGACGTGCAGGACATCGGCGGCGGAGCCCTGCCGGTCGTACCAGGACGCGAGCATGGAGGTACCTCCGGGGTCTTTCAGGGGTTCTCGGGCGGTTGTTCGCCCAGGACCTCGCGGAGCCAGGCGCGTTCGGCGCGGCTGGTCGCGCGGGCGGTGAGGAGCAGGCCACGCCGGTAGGGGTCGGAGACCTCCTCGGCGCGCAGGGGCCGGTCACCGTCGTAGAAGAAGCTCACCGGCTCCTCCAGGAACGCCAGGCGGCGGCGTAGTACCGCGTGCTGTTCGGCGATGTCAGGGAGGTGCGAGAGGAAGGACAGCACCGTGTAGAAACGGGTGAAGTCGGTGATCTCGTGGTCGGCCGGCTTGCGCAGGCGCTCCAGCATGTCGGCGCGGCCTGCCTCGGTCAGGCTGAGCATGTAGCGGCCCGCACCCGCGCGCGGATCGGCCCGCCGTTCCAGCAGGCCCGCCTTCGCGAGGCGGTTGATGGCCGGGTAGAGGGTGCCGTCACTGACCGGCCGGGTGTAGCCGGTCAGGTCCGAAACGCGTCGGCGCAGCTCATGACCCGGTAGGGGACCTTCGGCCAGGAAGCCCAGTATCGCGAGTTCCAGCATGGGGCCATCCTCTCACATGGAACATCGAATCGATATTCACATCGAATCGATGTTACGGTCGGCGACGGCTCGCCTCACCGTCGAGGCCCGCACGTCCCGCAGCTCAGCTCGTCCCCGCAGGCGCGCCCCGCCCGGGACGCCGCCGATCTCCCCGAGAGCCTCGAACCATGGATCTTCATTCCTCCTCTGCCGCTGTTCCGCCGGTGACCTCACCCGCTCCGTCGCGCGAGACGGGCCGCTCAGCCGGGCTGCCTCGTTCCTCCATGGCGGTCGCGGCGTTCTCGACGGTGGTCGAGTGGTACGACTTCACGCTGTACCTGTTCATGACCACCGTGCTGTCCCGGGTGTTCTTCGGCTCGGGAGCCTCGTCCGTCCTCACCGCACTCGCGGTCTTCGCCATCGCCTACGTCATGCGCCCCTTCGGCGCTCTGGTGTTCGGCCATGTCGGCGACCGGCTGGGACGGCGCAAGGTCCTGCTGGCCTCGATGTCCGTCATGACAGTCGCCATGCTGGTCACGGCCCTCCTGCCCACGCGCGAGCAGATCGGCTCCACGGCAGGCGTGCTGCTCTTGCTGCTGCGCTGCGTCATGGGCTTCTCGGTGGGTGGCGAGTACACCGGCGTCATGACCTATCTCGTCGAAGGCGCCCCTCCCCGGCGACGCGGCCTCGTCGCGTCGCTCGCCTCCGCCGCCAGCGAGGTCGGCGCGCTGCTCGCTGTCGGTGTGGCCGCCCTGACCACCGCGGTGACGAGCGGTCCGGCGCTCGACTCCTGGGGCTGGCGCATCCCGTTTCTCTTCGGCGCCCTGCTCGCGGCGGGCACCCTGACAGCTCGCTCCACCATGCAGGAGTCCCCGGCGTTCGAGCAGCTCCAGCAGGCGCACGGCGCCGACCACGGCCCGCTCAGGCAGACGCTGCGGACCCGACGTCCGGCGCTGTACCGGACGTTCACGATCTCCGCGCTGGGGTCCATCACCTACTACGTGGGGATCACCTACGTGCCCACTTACCTCACGTCCGTGGGTGGCTTCGCGGAGGGTGATGCCCTGTGGCTGGCGACACTGGCCTCCGCCGCCGTCATCGTCGTCACGCCCTTCGCCGGTGTGATGGCCGACCGCCTCGGGCGCCGGCCCACGCTCGTGATTTTCGGTGTCCTGTCGCTGGTCCTGCCGGTGGCGATGTTCGCGTTCATGACCGGCGGACATGCCGTACTCGCCCTCGTCGGCGCCGTGGTCCTGGCCCTCGTGGCGGGCGGTGTCAGCGCCGTGGGTGCCTCCTCCGCCCCGGAGCAGTTCCCGGTCGCCGGCCGGCTCAGCGGGCTCGCTGTGGCAACGGTCGCTACGACGATCTTCGGCGGTCTGACCCCGTATGCCTCCCAGGCTCTGATCGACGGCACCGGATGGCGTCTTGTCCCCGGGATCATGGTCGCCGGCGTCGCTCTCCTGGCCCTGCCCGTTCTCTGGCGCCTGCCGGAGACGGCGCCCTCCCTGCTTGTCCCTGCCGAGGACCACGTCGGCCAGAGGAGGCGAAGAAACCTTGAGGAACGTCCGACGCCCGCAGGCTCAGGTTGATGGCGACCGCGTCATGCCCCCGGTCCCGCTGGAGCGGACGTCTGCCAGGCGGTCTGGCCCCGAACTCGCCGCACGGTTCCGGGAGTTGTCGCGGCCTTAGCGATCGGTCGGTCTTGGTGCGTTCCGGTCGGCTTCGGCCGTCAGGTTTCAGAGGTCGGGCGTGCCCGCGACCGTCTCCACGACGGGTCGGGAGCCCGAAGCGGCGTCCGCCGACTGTGCGCGGGGGATGAGTGCCGCGACGGCGAAGGCCACGGCTGCGGCGGCGACACCTATCGCCAGCACCGTCCGCAGCCCGCTCTCCGAGGGCAGTTCGACACCGTGGAAACTGGTGGTCATGTGGGCGATGACCATGCCTGCCACGGCACTGGCGACCGTGTTGCCGATGGCCCGCATCAGTGTGTTGAGGCTTGTGGCGGCCGCGGTCTCGGACAGGGGAACCGCGCCCATGATGAGCGTGGGCAGCGCGGCGTAGGCGAGGCCGGTACCGACGCTGACGATGCAGGAGGCGACGACGAGCTGCCAGACCTCGGACATCATCACCATGCTGAGGAGGTAGCCGAGCCCGATGATCGTGGAGCCGAGCATGAGGGTGAACCTCGGCCCCCTGGTCCTGGTGACGCGGGCGGAGAGCGGGGAGGCGGCCATCAGCATCAACCCCTGCGGTGCCAGGGCCAGGCCCGTGACGACCAGCGTGGTGCCGAGCCCGTAGCCGGTGGCCTCCGGCAGCTGGAGGACCTGCGGCAGGACCAGTTGCATGGCCAGGAGCGTGAAACCGATCGCCACCGCCGCCAGGTTGGTGAAGAGCACCTGGGGGTGCGCCGCGGTGCGCAGGTCCACCATGGGGTGAGGGGTGCGGAGTTCGAACCAGCCCCACAGCGGCAGGACGATCCCGGCCACGGCGAAGAGCGCGAGCGTGGTGCCACTGCCCCAGCCCCAGTCCTCGCCCTTGGAGACCGCAAGGAGCAGGCATGCCAAGCCGGTCGCCAGGCCGGCGGTCCCGGTGACGTCGACGCGTCCGCCTGTGCGTACCTTCGATTCGGGTACGTACCGGACGACGAACAGCGTGGCGACGGCTGCGAGAGCGCCGCCGATCCAGAACAGCAGGTGCCAGTCGATCCTGTCGGCGATGAGCGCGGCGGTGGGCAGACCCACGGCCGCGCCGACTCCGAGGGAGCCGAGCATCACGGCGGTCGCCATGGGGAGCCGCGCCGCGGGCGTTTCCTCGCGGAGGATGCTGACGCCGAGGGGGATGATCCCGTTCGCCAGGCCCTGCAGCGCGCGGCCGATGATCATCGGGGTGAGGGAGTCGCTCAAGGCGCAGACCACCGAGCCGGCCACCAACAGCCCCATGTTGACCAGGAGCATGCGTCGCTTGCCGTACATGTCGCCGAGCCGCCCCATCACCGGTGTGGCGACGGCACCGCACAGCAGGATGACGGTGACGGTCCAGGCGGTGTCCGACGCCGGGGCGTTCAGGTACTGCGGCAGACGAGGGACGATCGGGAAGACCAGGGCCTGCGTCAGAGCGTCCGTGATCCCGGCGAACGCGAGAACCGCCACCAGGGTGTTCGTGCGTAAGTGGGCGGATCGCGCGGTGTCGGTGGGTGCGGGATGTGTGGGTGACATGGATCAGGCCTCCGTGTGGGGGAGCCGCCTACGACGGCCGTACGGAATGGGCGATCATGGGAAACTCTCGCGCCGGGAGGCGCTGCGGCTCAGGTCACCAGGTGACGGGCAGTTCGTGGACCCCGAAGGTGGCCATGTCGTGCCGGTACTTGATCTCCTCCGGCGGCACGGCAAGGCGAAGGTCCGGCAGCGCGCGCAGCAGCGCCGGGAACGCCTCCTGCAGTTCGACGCGGGCCAGGGACTGACCGAGGCACTGGTGGATGCCGTGCCCGAAGGCGAGGTGGCCGCGGGAGTTGCGGCCGATGTCGAGGGAGTCGGGGTTCTGGAAGAAGTTGTCCCGGTTGGCGGCGGGAAGACTGATGGTCAACAGGTCCCCGGCTCGCACGAGTTGACCGCCGATGGTGAGGTCCTCGATCGCCACCCGCCACACCATGTCCTGGGCGATGGTCAGATAGCGCAGGAGTTCGTCGACGGCGCTCGCGATCACACCCGGGTCGTCGGTGTCGCGGATCAGGGCGGCCTGGTCCGGATTGCGCAGCAGGGCCAGAGTGCCCAGACCGATCATGTTGGCCGTGGTCTCGTGTCCGGCGTGCAGCAGGATCTGGGCGATCATGGCCACTTCCTCGTGGCTCAGTTCTCCGGTGGCGACGCGCTCCGCGAGCAGCCGGCTGATGAGGTCGTCGCCCGGTTCGCTCTCCTTGTGCCTCACCAGCGCCACGATGAAGTCGAAGAGTTCCCGCCGCGCTGCCGTCCTTTCGCCCTCCTTCGCGTCGAGGCGAGCGAGGGTGGCGGCGCGCTCCTGGAAGAACGCGTGGTTCTCGTACGGCACCCCGAGCAGCAGTGAGATCGCCAGCGACGGTACGGGCAGCGCGTAGGCGCGAACGAGATCGGTCGGCTGTCGTCCCTCGGCGATCATCCGGTCGAGGATGCGGTCGACGAGGTCCCGAAGCTGCGGCCGCATCGCCTCCATGCGCTTGACCGTGAACTCGCCGGTGAGCATCCGGCGGGTGCGGGCGTGCTCGGGATCGTCCTGGCGCGGGAACGCCGGCGGCATTTTCGTGTCCTGAGCGCTGGGCGCCATCACGGGATACCGACGGACGTCCGCGCTGATCCGCGGATCGCTCAGCGCCATTTTGGCGTCCGCGTACCGGCTCACCGCCCAGGCGGTCCTGCCGTGCGATGTCAGCACACGCTGTAACCCCGCGTTGAGGCGCCACTGCGTGTACTCGGCAGGAGGGTCGAAGGGGCATCCGGACGGGCGTGCGCCGGGAAAGGAGGGGAGGCCGACGGTGCTGTGAGCTCCGGTCGGAGTGCTCATCGGTACTCCTGTGGGGGGTGTGGGGGCGTGAGTGCATGCGAAGGGTTACGGTGCCTTAGGTTACGAGAACGTAGGTCACTGTAACGGTGCTGCATGCGGATCGGAATCCTCCTCTTGGCGGATCTCGCCCGGGGTTCGAAGTGCGAACTCGTCGACAAATGAGTTCGTCTAGTGAAATATGATTCACCAATATCTGGAGCAGTGGCCGGTCCTTTGAGGAGTCGTCGATGAGCAGTAGCGAGTTTCCGGAGGCCAGGACGGTGGCGGGCACGGTCCGCGGTCGTCGTGAGGGTGGCCTGGAGGTCTTCCGGGGTATCCCGTTCGCGCAGCCGCCGGTGGGTGCGGCGCGCTTCGCGGCGCCGCGACCCGTGGACGGCTGGGACGGTGTGCGGGAGGCGTTCGCGTTCGGTCCGCCTCCTCCGCAGGAACAGGCGGGTCCCAGGCCCGAGGTTCCCGCCGGTCTTCCGGCCGGTGACGACTGGCTGACGGTCAACGTGTGGTCGCCCGAGACGGACCCGGCCGCGCGGCGGCCGGTGATGGTGTGGATCTACGGCGGCGCGTACAAGTTCGGCTCCGCCGACGATCCGGCCTACGACGGGAGCCGCCTCTCGCGTGACGGCGAGTTGGTCGTGGTCACGCTCAACTACCGAGTCGGCATCGAGGGATTCGCCCTGATCGAGGGAGCGCCCGCGAACCGTGGTCTGCTCGACCAGGTCGCTGCCCTGGAGTGGGTGCGCGAGAACATCGCCGCCTTCGGGGGCGACCCCGAGCAGGTCACCGTCTTCGGCGAGTCCGCGGGTGCCGGTTCCATCGCCGCGCTGATGGCCATGCCGCGGGCGCGGGGTCTGTTCCGGCGGGCGATCACCCAGAGTGTGCCGGGCACGTTCTTCTCCTCCGCGTTGGCCGGTGACATCGCCGAGGTGCTGGCCGGTGGGTTGGGGCTGCGTCCGACGGTCGCCGATCTGTCCGGTGTGGATCCGCGCAAGCTGCCCGAGGCGGGAGCCGAACTGACCGGCCGGATGCGCGGGTACGTGGAGCGCTGGGGTCCGGTCGCTCTGACCCCGACCCCGTTCTCGCCCGTCGTCGACGGCGACGTCCTGCCCACCACCCCATGGGAGGCCCTCGCGAGCGGTGCCGCGCGGGACGTAGAACTGATCGCCGGGCACAACCGGGACGAATACCGCCTCTTCCTGATGCTGGGCGGGCTGCTCGGCCAGGTGGACGAGGGGCTGGCCTCGATGGCGCTGAGCCTGTTCGGACCGGGGCCGGAGAGTGAGGCGGCCTACCGTGGCGCGTTTCCGAACGCTTCGGCGGAGTATCTGTTCGAACTGGTGCAGTCCGACTGGCTGTTCCGGATGCCGTCGCTGCATCTGGCGGAGGCGCAGGTGGCAGGCGGCGGCCGGGCGCACGTGTACGAACTCACCTGGGCCGCGCCCGCCAACGGCGGCGCCCTGGGCGCCTGTCACGGACTCGATGTGCCCTTGACGTTCGGCGTCTACGGCGGTCTCGGCGCCATGCTGACCGGTCCCGTTCCCTCGCCGGAGACCGAGGCGCTCTCCGCCCGCTTCCGCTCCGCCTGGACCGCCTTCGCGACCACGGGTGACCCGGGCTGGCCCGCGTACGACATCGAGCGCCGTCTCGTACAGCTACTCGACACCGAGCCCACGGTCACCGCGTACCCGGAAGAGGCCGCCCGCCGGCTCTGGGAACACCACGCCTTCGCCGCGCTTCCCCTGACGACGACGTAGCCCCGCCATCTCCGCACCCCCGCTCCATGGCCGACCGGATGATCACTGGTCGGCCATCGCGGCCGTTGCTCACCGTTGCCACCCTCCCCGTCGCCGAGCGAGAGGTGAGTTGGCCGGAGCGGTGCCGGTCCGGGCCCGTACTGAGGCTCACTTGCGGGGACATGCGACCGGCGCACCGCGTGCTACTCCCGGACGACAGCGGTTAGTACCGCAGGACGAACGACGGTGATCGGGTCGGCATCGTGGTGCCGTCGGCGGAAGCCGCGGCACACCTAGCGTTCTTGGCAGGGCCGCCGGGATCCCCGGTGCACCCGGTCGAGACCGTGGAGGGAAACCCGCCGATGATAGAGATCCATCACGTCGTCAAACGCTATGGCGACACGACCGCTGTCGACGACCTGGACTTCACCGTCGAGCCGGGTGTGGTGACGGGCTTCCTCGGCCCGAACGGGGCGGGAAAGTCCACGACCATGCGCATGATCATCGGCCTCGACGCGCCCACCAGCGGCCATGTGACGGTCAACGGCAAGCACTACGCCCAGCACACCGCGCCGCTGCAGGAGGTCGGCGCGCTGTTGGAGGCCAGGTCCGTCCACCCCGGCCGCTCCGCCTACAGCCACCTGCTCTCCCTCGCGTACACCCATGGCATTCCGCGCCGCCGGGTGGACGAGGTGATCGAACTCGCCGGTCTCGGCAAGGTCGCGAAGAAGCGTGCCGGCTCCTTCTCGCTGGGCATGGGGCAACGCCTGGGAATCGCGGCGGCTCTGTTGGGCGACCCGCAGACGGTGATGCTGGACGAGCCGGTCAACGGCCTCGACCCGGAGGGCGTGCTGTGGATCCGCACCCTCCTCAAGGGCCTGGCTGCCGAGGGACGGACCGTCTTCGTGTCCTCGCACCTGATGAGCGAGATGGCGTTGACGGCGACCAACCTCGTCATCGTCGGCCGGGGCAGGCTGCTGGCCGACACAACGGTGGCGTCGTTCGTCGAGCAGGCGGGCGGCGAGAGCGTGAAGGTCGTCAGCTCCGACCCGGAGCGGTTGCGCGCGTTGCTGGTCGGCCCCGATGTCACCGTCACCGGCGAGGTCGGCACGGAGACCCTGCAGGTGTCGGGGTTGAACGCGCGCGAGATCGGCCGCCGGGCCGCCGACGCGGGCATCGCTCTCTATGACCTCACACAGCAGGCGGTCTCCCTGGAGGAGGCGTTCATGGCCCTGACCCATGACGCCGTCGAATACCGCGGCAGCACCGACGCGGAGACGAACGGGAGTGTCGCGGCATGACCAGCGTCCACACGACATCCACCCCTGCGGCAAGCACGACCGCGAACCCCCGCTACAAGGTGACCTTCCCCAGAGTGTTGCGCTCGGAATGGTCGAAGTTCCTCTCCCTGCGGTCGAGTTGGATCACGCTCGCGGTCGCAGTGCTGGCCACGGTGGTCATCGGCATGGTGGCGGCCTACCGCTACGACCCGGTGCATGCCGACCAGCACGACGCGGTCGCGCTGTCACTGGACGGCATCACCCTGACCCAGATGGTGGTGGGTGTCCTGGGTGTGCTGGCCACGGCCGGCGAGTACACCACCGGCATGGTCCGCTCCACCTTCGCCGCGGTGCCCCGGCGCCTGCCGGTTCTCTGGTCCAAGGGCCTGATCTACTTCGGCGTCGTGTTCGTGGTTGGGGCGGCGGGTGCGGTCGTCTCCTTCCTGGCGGGCGCGGGCTTCCTGGCCGGCAAGCCGATCGCGCTGACCCTGACGGACACCGGCGTGCTGCGCTGCCTGTTCGGTGCCGCCCTGTACCTGGCGCTGGTGGCCGTACTGGGCGCAGGACTTGGCATGCTGCTGCGCTCGGCGGCAGGCGGCATCTGTCTGCTGGTCGGCACGCTGATGCTGATGCCGGTCGTACTCGACCTGCTGCCCAGCAACTGGAAGACGGACGTGACCCCGTACCTGCCGGCCAATGCCGGACAGTCGGTCTTCACCCTGCACACGGACAGTACGATGCTGAGCCCCGGCACGGGCCTGTTGGTCCTGCTCGGCTGGGTGACGGCCGTGTTGGCCGGGGCCGCGTACCGTTTGAAGCACTCCGACAGCTGACAGGCGTACCGGACGGCATTCCTGCTCCACCGACGCTCCACCGACCCTGCCCGAGGCCGCACCATGAACTCCGTAGCCGAACCCGTGTGGGACCAGCCGCTGGCCAGCGGCTGGATCCGCCTGCGCGCCGCGGACCGGGCCCGTCCGCAGGTGCTGGACTCGCTGCTCGCGGCAGGCGTCCTGGCCGCTGCGATCGCCGACCTCTTCGAGCAGGAGGAACGCGGCCTGTTCGGGGTACAGGGAGTGTCTGCCTGGGTGGTCGTGATGAACGCGGCGGCGCTGGCGCTGCCTCTGGTGTGGCGCCGGCGCGCCCCGCTCGCGGTCTTCGGCGTCGTGCTCGGAATCTGCGCGGTGCAGTGGGCGGCGGGACTGGCACTGCGCAGCGACCTCAGCCTCATGATCGCCCTGTACGGGGCCGGCCGCTACGCCTCGCCGCGCGCGTTGCGGAACATCGCGATCGCCACGGCCCCGGTGTGCGCACTGCTGGCCTTCCGGGTCCAGCCGCTGGCCTCTCAGCCGTGGGTGTCCCTGTTCTTCGTGCTGTGCGCGGCCACCGCGGCGGCGGCCCTCGGCCTGGCCGGCCGGATGCGCCGGGCCCAACTGGCCGCGCTGGCCGAGCGGGCGGCGACCTTGGAAGTCGAGCGCGAGCAACGCGAGTTGCTGGCCGCGGCCAATGAACGCGCGCGGGTCTCACGCGAGTTGCACGACATCGTGGGACACACCCTGGCGGTGATCGTCGGACTGGCCGACGGGGGCGCGGCCGAAGCCCAGCTGCAACCGGAGCGGGGCCCGGAGGTCCTGCGGACGATCGCCGAGGCCGGGCGTACGTCTCTGGGAGAACTCCGCCGCGCCCTCGGCGCCCTGCGTGTCGGCCTGCCCGACGACGCTGCGGGCGCCGAACTGCATCCCCAGCCGGGTACCGCCCAACTCGCCGCCCTGTGCGAGCGGATCAGGACGGCCGGGCCGACTGTTACCTACACGGCCTCGGGCGACCTCTCCTCGCTCAGTGCGAGCCTTCAGCTCGCCGTGTACCGGATCGTCCAGGAGGCCCTGACCAACAGCCTCAAGCACGCGGGACCACGCACCCGCGTGCGCGTCGCCGTGACGGCGGACGCACGCGCCGGTGAGGTCGTGGTGCAGGTCGACGACACCGGCCCACCGGTGGAGGAGGCGGCACCGGACCGTGTGGGCGGGAGCCGCACCCCGGGGCAGGGCCTGATCGGGATGAGGGAGCGGGCCGCACTCGTGGGAGGCCACGCCGCCGCCCGAAGCAGGGCCGGCGGCTGGACCGTACGAGCCGTGCTGCCCATGAACCACGACGGGCGGACGAAGACCGACCCGCAAGCGGCGCGTGCCCGCTCGGCCCCCAACGACCGGACCGGAGTTCAGGAGCGCCCGTGACCACGGTACTCATCGTCGACGACCAGCCGCTGCAGCGCATCGGCTTCCGGATGCTGCTGAACAGCAGCCCGGAGACGACCGTGGTCGGCGAGGCGGAACACGGCGCGGAGGCGGTGCGCCGGACGTCCGAGCTGCACCCGGACGTTGTGCTGATGGACATCCGCATGCCCGGCATGGACGGCATCGAGGCCACACGTCAGATCCTCGCCTCCGGCGGCCGCTCCCGGGTCCTCGTGCTCACCACCTTCGACCTGGACGAGTACGCGTACGGCGCGCTGCGCGCGGGCGCGAGCGGATTCCTGCTCAAGGACGCCCGCCCGGACGAACTCCTCGCGGGAATCCGCGCCGTCGCGGGTGGTGACGCGGTCGTCGCGCCCGCGATGACCCGCCGCCTGCTGGAGGTCTTCACCACATACCTCCCCCTGCGCGGCCCTGGCGAAGACCCCCGCCTGACAGGGCTGACCCAGCGGGAGCGCGAGGTCCTGACCGATATCGCGGCCGGTCTGACGAACAGTGAGATCGCCGAGGACCTCTGCCTGTCCGAGTCGACCATCAAGACGCACATCGGCCGGATCCTGGCCAAGATCGGCGCTCGCGACCGGGTGCAGGCCGTCATTTTCGCCTACGACACCGGTCTGGTACGGCCGTCCTGAAGAAGGCAGATGCCAGGCGGGGCACCGATGCGGTGCCCCGCCTGGCATCTGGCCGTTCAGTACGCGGATGTCGGTCGTATCCGCGCCGCACGTCACGGCGTGCCCCGGTCCGATGTCGGCGTCAGGTCCCGCCGCCATCGATCCGCGACGGTTCAGTCGACGTCGGGGACAGGACCCAGGCCGACTTTTTCGGCAATGGCGTTCGCCGGAGGGAGTGCGGCGTCGGGTCGGCGCCGTGGGATGAAGGAGGCGACGGCCAGAGCGACGGTGGCGGCGCCGACGCCGATCGCCAGGACGGCACGCAGGCCGTTCTCGGACGGCACCTCCACGCCGTGGAAGTCGATGGTCATATGGGCGAGGAGTACGCCGGCCACGGCACTGGAGGTGGTGGTGCCGATGGACCGCATCAGGGTGTTGAGGCTGTTGGCCGCGGCGGTCTCGGAGGCGGGCACGGAGTCCATGACGAGCGTCGGCAGCGCGGCGTAGCCGAAGCCGACACCCATGGCGACGACGCAGGAGGCCAGGATCAGCGTCCAGGTGGCGGACATCAGCAGCATGATGAGGAGGTAGCCCACGCCCACGACCACGGCGCCGATCATCAAGGTCGTCTTCGGTCCCCGGGTCCGGGTGACACGGGCGGAGAACGGGGCCACCCCCATCATGACCAGACCCTGCGGGGCCATGGCCAGGCCCGCCGTGGCCAGCGACTCGCCCAGCCCGTAGCCCGTGATCTTGGGCAGCTGGAGCACCTGCGGCAGCACCAGGTTGAGCGCGAACAGCGAGAACCCGAACGCGATCCCGGCGAGGTGGGTGAACAGGACCTGAGGGTGCGAGCTGGTCCGCAGGTCCACCATGGGCTGAGGGGTGCGCAGTTCGAACCAGCCCCACGACGGCAGGACGATCAGGGCCACGGCGAAGACGCTCAGAGTGGTGCCGCTGCCCCAGCCCCAGTCGGCGCCCTTGGAGACCCCGAGCAGCAGACAGACCAGGCCGATGCCCATGCCCAGGGCGCCCGGGACGTCGACACGCCCGCCGGGGCGCACTTTCGACTCGGGCACGAGCAGCAGAACCAGCACGAGAGCGATCGCGCCGAGAGCGGCCGACGTCCAGAACAGCACGTGCCAGTCGAAGGTGTCGGCGATCATCGCGGATGCGGGCAGGCCCAGAGCGCCGCCGACACCGAGGGAACCGAGCATCACTGCGGTGGACACGGGCAGCTTCTCGGCCGGCACCTCGTCACGCAGGATGCTGACGCCGAGCGGGATGACCCCGTTCGCCAGGCCCTGCATGGCACGGCCGACGATCATCGTGCTCAGCGACTCGCTGAGCGCGCAGACGAGGGAGCCCGCCACCAGCACGGCGACGCCGATGAGCAGCATGCGGCGCTTACCGTACATGTCGCCGAGGCGGCCCATCACCGGGGTGGCGACGGCGCCGCACAACAGGGTGGCCGTGAGCGCCCAGGCGGCGTCGGCGGCGGAAGCGTGCAGGTACTCGGGGAGGTGGGGGATGATCGGGATGATGAGCGTCTGCACCAGTGCCACGGCGATTCCGGTGAGGGCGAGAACCGCCACCAGGACGTTCACGTTCCGTCCGCCGGAGGCTTCGGCCTCGGATGTCAGGGGCGATGGAAAGGACATGGGTCAGGCCTCCGGGGTGTGGGGGAGGAGCGCGGAAGAGCCGATGTCGCTTGTACGTCGTGCGTGACCGGAACCGGCAGCCATGCAGAGGGGGTGGGGGTGCGGCGGTGACTCACCGCGTCGGTACGGTCGCGGTGCTCACCGCACTGGGAGGCGGGCAGGTCTCGGTCGCCACCGTTTCGTGCCAGGAGGTGCCTGCGGCCAGTGCCTGCCGCCAGCTTCGGAGGATCTTCGGTGTGACGCCCACGCCCAGGACCCCGGTCAGGCGGTCGTCCCTTCGGTACGCCACCACGAAGTGACGCTCGGTCAAGTCGCCCTGTACCACGGCGACTTCGTCATGACCGCGCAGATGTCCGTATGCCTGGATCCGCATGTCGTACTGGTCCGACCAGAAGTACGGCACCGGCGCGAACGGCTTACGTGCCTCCGGCGCGGCGAGGAGGTTGCGGGCGGCGGCCATACCTTGTTCGGCGGCGTTCGTGCGGTGCTCGATCCGCATCGAGGTGGCGAACAACGGGTTGTACCAGCGGGCCACGTCTCCGGCCGCGTAGATCCCGGGGGCCGCCTCGCAGTACGCGTCGCACGCCACGCCGTCCTCCACGGCGAGCCCGCTGCCGGCCAGCCACTCGGTGTTGGGCCGGGACCCGACGGCGATCAGAACCGTGTCGCCCTCGACCACCTCGCCGTCGGCCAACAGCACTCCGCTGCCGGTAACTTCCGACACCGTCACTCCGGTACGCAACTCCACGCCCCGTTCCAGATGGACCCGGGAGAGGACGTGACCCACCTCGGTGCCTACCACGTGCGCGAGGGGCACCGGCGCCGGTTCCAGCACCGTGACGTCGGTGCCGAGCCCCGCCGCGGTGGCCGCGGCCTCCGCTCCGAGGAACCCGGCGCCGACCACGACGAGCCGCCGCCCGGGGCCCAGCCGGTCTCTCAGCGCCAGTGCGTCGTCGAGCGATCGCAGTACCTGCGTGTCCTTGCCGGGCAGTCGGCGGGGACGTACTCCCGTGGCGATGACGAGGCCGTCGTAGGACACCGTCGAGCCGTCCGACAGTCGCACCGACCGGCAGGCGGGATCCAACCCGGTCGCGGCGACACCCAGGCGCAGATCGAGACCGAGGGCGTCCAGATCGGCGCCGGTACGCAGGGCCAGTTGCCCTGTGTCCCACTGTCCGGTCAGGAATTGCTTGGACAGGGGCGGACGGTCGTAGGGCGGGTGGGGTTCGTCGCCGATGAGGGTGAGCGTCTCGCCGTAACCCTCCCGTCGTAGCGTCTCGGTCGCCGCGAGGCCCGCGGCCGAGGCGCCGACGACCACGATCCGCCTCACCGCTCCACCAGGCGGATCGCCGCCGCGGGACAGAGTGCTGCGGCTTCTTTCACACCGTCGAGGAGATCCGGGCCGGGCCGGTCGTCGAGCAGGACGGCGACCCCGTCCTCGTCACGCTGGTCGAACACCTCCGGAGCGGCCACGACGCACTGACCGGCGGCGACGCACTTGGGTTCGTCGAGTTCCACTTCCACATGCATGGTTTTCGTCCTCGTTCTCGGCGGAGTCGGGCGAGTGTCGATTGCTAGGTTACGGAGACCTAGGTTACGGTAACCGCTATGTGGATCGACATCCTCCTTTTGGCCGAGCTGGCCCGCGGGCCGCGTCACGGATACGAGTTGCGCAGGGAGGTGGAGGCGGCGACGGGGCACTCCTTGTCGAACAACTCCCTCTACCCACGGCTGCGTCAGTTCGTCGACGGTGGGGCGGTGCTGCGCAGTTCGGAGGAACAGGAGGCGAAACCGCCGCGACACGTCTACTCGATCACCGACGTCGGGCGGGAAGTCCTGCACGACATGCTGGCCGAGCTCCCCGAAGAGGGAGCGGACCAGTCGCGGGAGTTCCATGCCCGGCTGGTCAACTTCGCCTGGCTGAGCCCGGAGGAACAGCTCCGTGTACTTGAAGTCCGCGACTGGGTGCTGGCCCGCAACCGCGACCGTGTCGCCGCGCTGGCATCCGTGCGGATGGAGCGTTGGAGCCGCCTGGCGCTCGACCACGGGATCGCCCGGATCGACGCGGAGCGCAGTTGGCTGGCCGGGATGAGGGCGGAGATCCAGAGCGGTGAGAACCCGTCCGAACCGACCCAGGAGCATCGATGAGCACGGTGACCGACGCGAACGAGACGGCTGATCTTCCGGTCTTTCCCGGTGAGCGTTCCGCCCGCTGTCCTTTCGACCCACCGGCCGACTATGCGAAGTGGCGCGCGGCGGAGGGGCTGCGCAGGGCGGTCTGGAACGGTCACACGGTCTGGGTGGTGAGCCGGATCGAGGACATCAAGGCCGCCATGACCGATCCCCGGATCAGCGCGGACGTCGTCGGCCGGCTCCAGGGGGAGGAGCGCGGTGAAGGCGCGCCGTCGATCTTCCCGCGGATGGACGACCCGGAACACGCCCGGCTGCGCCGCATGCTGACCAAGGACTTCACCGTCAAGAAGGTCCAGGCCATGCGTCCGCACATCCAGGAGATGGTGGACGAGTTCCTCGACCGGATGATCGGCAAGGGTCAACCGGCGGACATCGTGCGGGACTTCGCGCTGTCGGTGCCGTCCTTGGTGATCTCCCTGTTGCTCGGAGTGCCGTACGCGGACCACGAGCTCTTCCAGGAGCACACGGCGGTCATGATGAGCCTGCACCGCCCGCAGGAGGAGCGGACCGCCGCGAGCAGGGCCCTGTTCGGCTACCTGCGGGAACTGGTGGCGCGCAAGGAGGCGGAGCCGGGAGACGACCTGATCAGCCGCCTGCTGCGGGAGCACGTCGCCGCCGGGGACATCGACCGCGACACGGTGGCGATGAACGGCCACATCCTGCTCAACGCCGGCCATGAGACCACGGCCAACATGATCGCCCTGGGCACGCTGTTCCTGCTCCGTCATCCCGACGACCTCGCGCGGATCCGGGACACCGACGACCCGAAGGTGGTCGCCGGCGCTGTGGAGGAGCTGCTGCGCCACCTGACGATCGTGCACAGCCTGGTCGCCCGCATCGCCGTCGAGGACGTCACCGTCGGCGGACAGCTGATCAGGGCCGGCGAGGGCATGGTCATGAACCTGCCCGCCGGCAACCGGGACCCCGAATTCCTCCCCGAACCCGATGAGTTCGACATCGGCCGCGATGTCCGAGGACACGTCGCCTTCGGCCACGGCACCCACCAGTGCATCGGCCAGATCCTGGCCCGCGCGGAACTGGAGATCGCGCTGCCCACCCTGCTGCGCAGGCTGCCGGGACTGCAACTGGCGGTCCCCTTCGAGGAGGTGAGGTTCCGAGGCGACATGAGCATCTACGGCGTCTACGAACTGCCCATCACCTGGTGAACCGCGACCGTACCGAGAGGCACCCATGACCGTCACAGAACCCCGGGCCTATCCGTTCGCCACCGAGAAGCTCGACTTCGACCCGCTGTACGCCGCGTTGCGGCGCGAACAGCCCTTGTGTCGCGTGCAGTTGCCGTACGGCGAGCCGGCCTGGCTGGCCACCCGCTACGAGGACGTGAAGGTCGTCCTCGGCGACCCGCGCTTCAGCCGCGCCGCCGCCGTCGGCCGGGACCAGCCCCGTTCCCGCCCCTATCCGGCGGGCGCCGGAGCGATGATCAGCCTCGACCCGCCCGAGCACAGCCGGCTGCGCAGGCTGGTGGCGAAGGCGTTCACCATGCGGCGCATCGACCAACTCCGGCTGCGCGTACAGCAGATAGCGGACGGACTCGTCGACACGATGCTGACCGAGGGCCCGCCCACGGATCTGGTGCGCGACTTCGGACTGCCGCTGCCGATCGCCGTGATGTGCGAACTGCTCGGCGTGCCCTTCGAGGACCGGACCGACTTCCGGCGATGGGCGGACGCCTACCTGTCCACCAGCAAGTTCACCAGGGAGCAAGTGGCCGACTCCCGCGCGCAGTTGAGGGAGTACGTCGCCGCCCTCACCGCCCAGCGGCGGCAGGAGCCGCAGGACGACCTGCTCTCCGCCCTCGTCGCCGCCCGTGACGCAGAGGACCGCCTCTCCGAGGAGGAACTGCTGACGATGGCGGAGACGATCCTCGTGGCCGGCCACGAGACCACCGCCACACAGATCCCCAACTTCGTCTACCTGCTCCTCACCAACCCCGACCAGCTCGCGGCCCTGCGCGCCGACCTCGACCTGGTGCCCAGGGCGGTGGAGGAACTGCTGCGCTACATCCCCGCCGGAGCGGGCAGTTCGCAGCCGCGCTACGCCCTGGAGGACGTCGAGTTGGGCGGCGTGACCGTGCGCGCGGGCGAGCCGGTGGTGGTCGACAGGTCCTCGGCCAACCGGGACGAGACCGTCTACAGCGATCCCGAGGAACTCGACCTGACGCGCAAGGAGGCCCCCCACATCGGGTTCGGCCACGGAGCCCACCACTGCCTCGGCGCTCCCCTTGCCCGGATGGAACTCCAGGTCACCCTCCACACCCTGCTGACCCGGCTGCCGGGTCTGCGGTTCGCCGACTCCGCGGACGACGTGGTGTGGAAGTCGGGCGTGTCCACGCGCGGTCCAGAGCGGATGCCGGTCACCTGGGACCGCGCATGACAGACCTCGGATTCGACGGCAGGGTCGCGGTCGTCACCGGCGCGGGCGGGGGGCTGGGCAGGGCGTATGCCCTGCTGCTGGCGTCGCGCGGAGCGCGAGTCTTGGTCAACGACACCGGAGGTTCGACGGCGGGCGAAGGGACGGACGAGGGTCCTGCCGAGAGCGTCGCCCGGGAGATACGCGACCTGGGCGGCGAGGCGGTGGCGGACACGCACAGCGTGGCGACACCCGAGGGAGGCCATGCCGTCGTCCGTACCGCCCTGGACGCCTACGGCACCGTGGACATCCTCGTCAACAACGCGGGCATCCTGCGCGACGCACCGTTCCACGACATGACGGCCGAGCTGCTCGATCCCGTCCTCGACGTCCACCTGAAGGGTGCGTTCTTCGTCACCCAACCGGCCTGGAACGTCATGCGGGAGCGGAGCTACGGCCGCGTGGTCAACACCACCTCGGCTGCCGGACTCCTGGGCACCGCGAACAAGAGCAACTACGGCGCCGCCAAGACGGGCCTGATCGGCCTCACCCGCGTCCTGGCCGCCGAGGGCTCCGCATACGGCATCAAGGTCAACGCCGTGGCCCCGATCGCGCTCACCCGCATGCTCACCCAGTCCATGACGCGAACCGGAGGGCAGGGGAAGGCCTCCGAACGCGAGCCCGAACGAGAGCCTGGGCATGCAGGGCAGGCCATGACCGTGGATCGTATGAAGTCATTCGTGGACAAGCTCGATCCGGCGTTGGTCGCGCCGGCCGTCGCCTACCTGGCACACGAGGACTGTCCCGTCTCCGGCGAGATGTACACGGTGGGTGCCGGTCATGTCGCGCGGTTCTTCGTCGGCAGAACGGACGGCTACTTCAACCCGGCCCTGTCGATGGAGGACGTCCGAGACCACTTTGACGAGATCCGCGACGAGACGGGATACACCGTTCCGAAGGATCCGGGCGAGGAGACCGGGCGACTGTTCCGAACGGTGAGCGGCTGACGGGGGAGCAAAGCGTTTCGGCCCGGCATTGCACATTCTCTCGAAACGGCTGTCGGATTGCTCTCAAATTCATCTGTCGTTTCCGCAGGCGCAGTGAAAAGGTGGACGGCAAAGGTGACAGCAAGCCGATTCGGGATTTCCTGCTGGGGCATGCGGAATTGATACCGAGTGCGGCTTCATGTTGAAAGCAGGACGAAGGCGGCGGCCGTTGGGTGG
>Ga0307511_10000882_pt1 | contig 31732 bp, 19 predicted proteins | sample 13_EM_MG_FD_200266 | JGI IMG/M metagenome (GOLD analysis project Ga0307511, IMG submission 200266) | Populus trichocarpa ectomycorrhiza microbial communities from riparian zone in the Pacific Northwest, United States - 13_EM | ecosystem: Host-associated > Plants > Roots > Unclassified | place... | reverse complement strand
TAAAACGAACCGAACGATACTTCAATAAGGATTTGAAAGATTACAAGGAATTGGATCGTGCAAGTCGGGGGAACCAAGGCGATCCCGCCGTCTTTGCGAAACTTAAAACATCCTGGACAAAACGGAAAGAACGACTAGATGACGAAAACGACGAAAAAAGATAGTCTTCCAATCCCTTCATAACCACTCACCTGCAAATTATTTTCTTTCCCGGAAACTTTCCGGGTAAGGATTACTCTCCCACTTTTTCCAACATTTGTTCTGCAAACAAATTACTCACCAAAAACGCAAACAAATGTAGCACACACCCGCCCGTTAGTACACTTTAGAGGATGAGGCAACCATCCTGTCCACCCGGCGGCAGCTCATACAGAAAAAGTAGGTAGCCTAATAGCTGCCTGCCTGGTGGCAGGATATTCTTCAAGCCATTCCAAATTTAAAAAAATTCAAACATTTAATCATGTCTTATCGCAATCTATTTAAAAGATCGCCTGCCGGGCTATTAATGGCAGCAGTCATCATCGTCTATCAAACGACCTACGCCCAGACTGCCGACGGCAACAACGGCATCAACCAGGCCAATACCATGGTGAGAAGTTATTTCGACGCAGGCACACAGCTATTGTATGCCATCGGCGCCGTCGTAGGACTCATCGGCGCCTTCAGGGTCTACAAGGCCATGCAAGGTGGTCACCAGAATGATGTCGGTGGAATAGCCGCAGCCTGGTTTGGCTCCTGTATCTTCCTGGTACTCGTTAGCACCGTTCTCAGATCATTCTTTGGATTATAACGCCCCCCAACCTCCTGAAGGGGGAGTAATGAAGATTCTTTTAAAAATAAAAATATAATTATGATTACAAGCATCTATAAAATCAACGGGCGGATCAACGCCCCCCTCGAATTCCGCGGACTAAAAGCTCAGTATATCCTTTATGCCGGCGGCATCCTGGCAGGCGACCTGCTCCTCTTCGCCCTGTTATATGTCAGCGGTCTTCCTTCCTGGATCTGCGTGCTGACGGCAGCGGGCCTCGGAGGGTTTGGGATCCTCAGGATATACCGCGTCAACAACAAGTATGGACAGTTCGGCTTCTTAAAGAAACGGGCCGCGAAAAAGATCCCCCGATCCATCCGCTCCCACTCCCGCAGACCATTCACCCAATTAGCAACATTCCCACAATCCAACACACATGCAAAAGACACTAAGCCAATTATTGCCTATACTGGAGATCAGCGATGACCTCATCGTCTCCAAAACAGGAGAATACAGCATCGCCTTTGAATTGACCAAACCGGAAATTTTTACCTTATCTGCCGCTGATTTCGAGGCTGACCATCAGGCATGGGTAAAAGCTATCCGTCTCCTCCCCTATTCGTCCATCCTCTGTCTTCAGGATTGGTATACCTGCTCAAAATACCAGGCTGATTTCGAAGGAGCGGACGACAGCCTGCTCACCCGCGCCAATGAAGCGTTCTTTCACGAGCGCCCATACCTGGACCACCAGGCCTACCTGTTCCTTACCCGAAAGCCGGTTAACCGCAAGCCATCCAGTTCGGCCTCGTCCGCGCTGCTGGGAAGAACGCTGATACCCGAAGAGCTCCTGCAGCCTGCGGCTATCCAGGAATTCCTCGACCAGGCGGCACAATTCGAGCGGATCCTGAACGATAGCGGGTTCGTCCGGCTTCGAAGATTGAAAACCGATGAATTGGCCGGCGACCCGACCAAGGCAGGCATCATCGAACAATATTGCCAGCTTACCCCTCCCGGTCAGGCCCCGATGCTCGGGGACATCGACTTTCACCAGGGTCTGCGCATCGGCAACCAGCATTGCCTGCTTTACACCCTGGCCGATGCCGCCGGGCTCCCAGCCCAATGCAGCAGCCGGGCCGATTACGCCCCCTATTCCACAGACCGCAGCCCTTTCAGCATTGGTTTCGCTACGGCCCTGGGGCCGCTTCTTTCGGCTAACCATATCTATCAGCAATATGTGTTTATCGACGACCCGCAATCCACCATCAAACGATTGGAGCTGCGACGCCGCCGTCTCCAATCCCTGTCTGCTCACTCCCGGGAGAATGCCCTGACCCGGGATGCTGTAGATGCCTTTCTTAATGAAATGATTACCGGACAAAAATTATTGGTGAAAGCTCATTTTAATGTCGTTGCCTGGACAGAAGATCCGTCCGAAATACAGGAGCTCCGCAATAGGGTCAGTTCGGCTGTAGCAAGGATGGGCGCCCTCCCCCACCCGGAGACCGTCGGCGCCCCGCAGATATGGTATGCCGGCATTCCCGGCAACGCCGCCGACTTTCCCATGAATGAGACCTTTGACTGCTTCGCCGACCAGGCAGCCTGCTTCCTGATGCCCGAAACCAATTATCGGTCCTCCATTAGTCCCTTTGGGGTCCGTCTTGGTGACCGGCTCACCGGTAAGCCGGTTCACGTGGATCTCTCCGACGAGCCTATGCGGGCGGGGTGGATCACCAACCGGAACAAATTCGTCCTCGGAGGATCGGGCAGCGGCAAATCTTTCTTTACCAATCACCTGATGCGGAGCTACTACGAACAGAACGCCCATATCGTCATCGTGGATATCGGCAATAGCTACAAAGGGCTCTGTGAATTCGTAGAAGGCTATTATTTCACGTACACGGAAGAGGCTCCCATCCGATTCAACCCCTTCTGGCTTCCGGAAGGGGAGATCCTGGACACCGAGAAGAAAGAAAGCATCAAGACCCTGCTGCTGGCCCTCTGGAAAAAAGACGACGAGGCCTTTCTCCGCTCCGAATATGTGGCCTTGTCCAACGCCCTGCAATTGTATTATGAGCATTTGGACGGGAATAAGGAGCTATTTCCCTGCTTCAACACCTTCTATGAATTTCTCCGGGACCAGTTCGTTCCCGTGCTGGCGAACGACCGGGTGAAAGAAAAGGATTTCGACATTGATAACTTTCTTTATGTATTAAGGCCTTTCTATAAAAAAGGGGAATATGACTATCTCCTCAATGCAGAGGCTCATCTCGACCTTCTCCGGCAACGCCTAATCGTTTTCGAGCTGGACAATATCAAGTCGCATCCGATCCTTCTAACGGTCGTCACCATCACTATCGCACAGACATTTATCAACAAAATGCGTAAACTTCCCGGTATACGTAAAGCCATCCTTATTGAAGAAGCCTGGAAAGCGCTCACCCGCCAGGGCATGAGCGAATACATCAAATATCTTTTCAAGACCGTTCGCAAATACTTCGGGGAAGCCATCGTCGTCACCCAGGAAGTGGAGGACATCATCTCCAGTCCCATCGTGAAACAGGCGATCATCAACAATGCCGACTGTAAAATCCTGCTGGACCAAAGCAAGTTCCAGAATAAATTCGACGAGATCCAGGACCTGCTGGGGCTGACGGAGAAAGACAAATCCCTGGTCCTCTCCGTCAACAAGGCCAATGAGCCCGGCAGGAAATATAAGGAGGTCTTTATCAGCCTGGGAAATTCCCATTCGAAAGTGTACCGGACGGAAGTGTCCCTGGAAGAGTATCTCACCTATACCACCGAAGAGTCGGAAAAAGTATTGGTACAGGAATATGCGGCCAAACAGGGGAGCTTCCGGAAGGGTGTCGCGGCCCTGGCAAAGAAGATCCGCGAGGAGGGGAAGCTATTATTGTTGCTGGCCTTCTGTCTTCTTTTGACGCTGATGCCTTCCGGCCGGGCGACGGCGCAAATCGAGATCATCGATGAAGCGATCAAAGCAGCGATCATGGCGGTCGACCTGGGCGTACAGAAGATCCAGACGGAGACCATCGTCCTCCAGGATGCACAAAAGCAGGTGGAGAATCTCATGCAGCAGACACAGTTGGGGGAGATCACCGACTGGGTGCAGCGGCAGAAGGACTTGTATGCCAATTATTATGCGGAACTCTGGCAGGTCAAAAATGCCCTGGTGTATTACCAGAAAGTGAAAGACATGATCGCCAAACAGGCAAGATTGGTGACGGATTACCAACGGGCATATGCGGCCATCCGACAGGATACGCATTTCAGTGCGGCGGAGTTGCAGCATATTTATAATGTGTACAATGGTATTCTGACGCAGAGTTTTGCAAATATCCAACAGCTTGCGCTGGTGATCAATGCGTTGGTCACGCAAATGGAGGATGGGGACCGGCTGCATATCATCGACGCAGCCGGAGAGCGGATCGATCAAAATTATAGCGACCTGCGATTGTTCACGCAGGAGAATATTTTGCTGAGTTTGCAGCGATCGAAGGATCAGCGGGAGTTAGGGTTGGTCAAATTATTATATAACATCAATTAAAAAAACATGAAAAAGATATTATCAGCCATTTTCTTCTTCGGCTGGATGAGAGTTGCCCGCGCACAAGGCGCACCGCAGGCAGTATTGGAGCAGATAACAGCTTTAAAAGCGTATATCGCCACCGAGGAAGAGGGAGCGAAGATGGTTGAGCAAGGGCTCTCCGCAATCCGGGATATCCGGAATGCCGAATTTGAACAGCACCAAACATTTTTCCAGTCCCTTCAATGGGTCAACCCGAAAATACAAAACATGTCACAGCTACAGGAAATCGTTGATCGCCAGGAATCCTGCATCGATCAGTTGAACAAAGGAATGGCGCGATGGCAGGCCTGTCCCTGGTTGCATGTTATGGATATACGCAACGCCAGGTACTTTGGCAATAAATTGGTGAGTTTTACGACGGAAGCTCTTGAAAACCTGTATAAACTCACTACGGATCCGGATTATAAAATGACGGATGGGGAACGGTGGGAGCAAATAGAAAATTGCCTGAACAATATAAAATATATCGACGGTGCCATAGCAATGTTGATCAATAGTTTTGACCGGATAGTCCTTGAACGGCAGAAATCTTACGAATCCATCGATCTCGTGAAAGATTGGTACAAGTTACCTTAAACTATATTTTTATGATTTTCCATAAAAAACATCTTCTAATCTTAACGATAACCCTGTTATCATTCGCCAACGCCCGGTCACAGACCATCGCCCAACTGGTCGAGCAGTTGTCCCTGGATGTTCAAAAATTAACGGAGCTGAAGACCATTCTCAGCGACATGTACAATGACTACGAGGTGATCAACAAAGGATATACCGATATTAAAAATATCGCAGCAGGCAATTTCAATCTGCACAAGGTCTACCTGGATGGTCTCCTGCTGGTGTCACCCGCTGTGAGGGATTATCCGCGAATCGCAGACATCGTTAATGCAGAGTACAGTATCGTGTCGGAGTATAAGTCTGCCAGCAACCGGTTCCGGGCCGACCCTCATTTCACGCCGTCGGAAGGGAACTACCTGAGTAACACCTATGACGCCCTCTTTCAGCGAAGCCTCAAGAGCATCGATGAACTGACGATGGTGACCACAGACGATCAGTTGCGCCTATCCGATGCCCAGCGATTGCAAGCCATCGACAGGGTGTATTCGGAGATCACGGGGCAGCTTGGTTTCCTCCGCCACCTTAATAACAATACGGCTATCCAGGCGATCCAACGGGCGAAGGCCGCTGGTGATATCGCGACACTCAAATCCATTTATGGAATAACCCAATAAATTTTATCAGCCATGAAGAAGATAAGGAATGTCGCCCCTTTGGTGGCAGCGGGGATGCTGTTGCCCTTTATGAGCCGGGCCCAGGATAGCGGGCTGTCCGGAGATATCAGCGGGCTGCAGGGCACCCTTCAGCAGGTGTATAACGCGATGATCGTTCACTGTTCGGAGCTGATCGGCGTCAGCCGGGTCATCGCGGGCTTTGCAGCCCTGTGGTATATCGCCGTCCGGGTGTGGGGGCATATCGCCCGGGCCGAGTCCGTCGATATCTATCCACTGTTTCGCCCCTTTGTCATCGGATTCGCGATTATGATCTTCCCCTCGGTCCTTTCCCTGATCAATGGAGTGCTGCAGCCAGTCGTCAGCGGGACCGCAGACATCGTCCATGATTCCAACCAGGCTGTAGCCACCCTATTGCAACAGAAAGAGGACGCCCTTCAACATTCGAATGACTGGCAGATGTATGTGGGCTCCGGTGGCAGCGGGGAGCTGGACAAATGGGAGGAGCTCTCCGGTGAAGCGGATACAGGTCTCTTCTCCGGTGTGTCCAACCGGGTGAAATTTGAAATGGCCAAGGCTGCGTACAACCTGAAGAACTCCATCAAGGTCTGGTTGTCGGAGATCCTCCAGGTGCTCTTTGAGGCGGCCGCGCTGTGCATCAATACGATCCGGACCTTTTATCTCATCATCCTGGCCATCTTTGGTCCCCTGGCATTCGCGCTATCGGTGTTCGATGGGTTTGGGCAGATTCTTATCAACTGGCTGGGCCGTTACCTGAATGTATTTCTCTGGCTGCCGGTGGCGAATATTTTTGGCTCGTTGATCTCTCAAATCCAGCAGGAGATGATCAAGCTCGATATCGCGCAACTGAACAGCACAGGAATGACCAGCTTCGGCCCCACGGATGCGGCCTATATCATTTTCCTGATCATGGCGATCGCCGGTTATTTCACCGTGCCTTCCATCACCAACTATATCGTCAATGGGGGCGGGATGGGGGCGCATTTAGCAAAAAGCCAATTGTTTGGAAAATAATACCACCATTTAAAAAACCGATCTACCATGTTGCCAAAAACAAAAAATATCGAAACCACTTTCCAGCATATCCGTCTTTTCTGCATCGTGCTCGTCATCGGCTGTCTCTCAGCCACCGCCGTTATTGCCTGGCAGGCTTTCCGGATGGTGGGGCGGGCGCAGGAAAGGATCTATGTACTCTCCTCCGGCAAGGCCCTGGAGGCATTTGCGGGAGACCGGAAAGAAAATATTCCTGCGGAGGCGAGGGATCATATCCGAAGTTTCCACCAATATTTTTTCACCCTGGCTCCGGATGAAAAAGTGATCACGGCCAATATCAGCCGCGCCCTCTATCTGGCTGACGGTTCAGCCAAGCGCCTTTATGATAATCTGAAAGAAACCGGTTATTATTCCGGGATCATTTCGGGTAATATCAGCCAGGAGATCACGGTAGACAGCATCGACCTGGACATGCACTCCTACCCTTTTCATTTCCGGTGTTGGGCCACCCAAAAGATCATACGCACGACCAGCCTCGTCATCCGGGACCTGGTCACGGAAGGCTGGCTGCGCAATACCAGCCGATCGGATAATGATCCGCATGGGTTTCTCATCGAGCGCTGGAATACCCTGGAAAACAAAGATCTGAAAGTAGAGAAACGTTAACCATTCCTGTATTTAAATTTTAAAAATTACCAATCATGACAACAACACAACTATTACCGAAAATTTTAAAGCAGCGTAAGTTCCTTATGATCCTTCCTTTGCTGATTATTGCCGGTCTTTTTATCGCTTTTTATTCACGGGGAGGAGGGGAAACGGGAAAGAAGGATCCTGCTCCTGGCTACCATACGGGTTTCAATACAGAATTACCCAAAGCGCTGTTCGATAACAAAGAAGAGGGGATGACCAAAATTGGTTACTATAAAAAATCGGATGAGGATTCTATCAAAAGAAGGCAGTCCCAGCAATTGGATCCTTATCATGGCTCATTCGGGCAACTTTCTACGGTGAAGGTCATCGGCTCCTCCGCGCAACACACTACGGTGAAGACTATTCCCCCAACCGGCAATTTGTCTCCTTCAACCGGTCCCTTGTCTGCTGAAAATCCGAAGGCCGGCGAATTGCTGAAAAAGCTGGAACAATTAAGGCAATCCGTCCAAAAGCCACGAGTCTATCGGAGTAATCCGGCTGGTCCTTCGTCAATGACCGTTGGAACGCCGGCTAATGCTGGTATGCCGGTTAGCAGGCCGCCGGAAGTTCCTACCATCGCCCGGCTGGAACGCCTGCTCCGGGGAGGACAACTATTCCAAGGGCGCCCGGCAGATAGTGCGCAAGCAGATCCCCAGTTAGAACGCCTGAATAAGATGCTGGATAAAGTGATCCAGATCCAGCATGCCCGTTCTGGTGAAGCGGGGGGAGCCGGGGGAGCCGGTGAAGCGGCGGGAGTCGGGGGAACTGCTATAACTAGCCCCGAAACGATCGTAGATCCCCCCCCGTCCAACACCATCCCCGCTGTCGTAGAAGAAGATCAGACGCTTGTATCCGGCACTACCATTGCCCTCCGGCTAACGGAGGAAGTCATGATCAATGGTGTCCGGATCCCCGGGAATCAACTGGTATATGGCCTGGTATCGATCAACAATGACCGGATGCTGATCACTATCAACTCGATCCGTCATGACCAGTCCATTTATACCACTGCCTTGCAGGTGTATGATATGGATGGGCTGCCGGGCATTCATATTCCCGGTATGCTGAGCAGGGATGTGGCCAAACAATCTGCTGACCAGGGCATCAGTGCATTGAACCTGGCGACTTTCAGCCCTTCCATCGGCGCACAGGCTGCCAATGCCGGTATACAGGCAACGAAATCCCTGTTCAGCCGGAAAATCAGGCTGGTCCGGGTATCCGTGCAGGGAGGATACCGGGTATTGTTAAGAAATATGAAAGGGTCGGGGGTGTCGACACGAGGCAGTTTGTCCGACTCCGTGGGAGGTGCTCCGCAGGATTCCATTATCACCACTGCCAGCCAACCCTTCAGCCCCTTTCTACATCGATCTGTCACCGAAGGAAATGTGGAGCTCACCCTTCAGGGCATTTATCTGCGGGATGGGTTGATGTGGCTGTCCTTCCGGTTGAAGAACCAATCACCCATTGGGTATGCCCCGGAATACACGCGGTGCTGCATCCGGGAAAGAAAAAAAATGAAAAGAACAGCTATCCAGGAGATCCCTTTGCAACCGGTGATTGAGCGACTGCCTCGGGTGGTACCCGGAGGGACCGAACAGGTAATCAACCTTGGGTTCCGGCCTTTTACGCTGTCAAAGGATAAGAAATTGGCGCTGCAGGTGGCGGAGAGAGATGGGGGAAGGGAATTGAACCTTTCCATTCCTTCGAAGATATTATTAAAAGCAAAATAAAGTATATGAAAAGTGCTGCGGAAAAACATAACAAACCGGTATCGATCAACCTGAAGGAAGAGGAATACCGTCAATTGCTAAGGGAACTTGCGAACACCACACATCGAACCCTTAGCGAGTATGTGAGAAACCTGATCACCGGAAAACCCATCAACGTCATTTACAGAGACCGGTCCTTCGATGACTTTATCGAATGGTGTATCCGGTTTAAAAAAGACCTCGATAGTATCCTGTCAAACGATGGATTTACTGACACTGAAAAGCAATGGTTGAACGGGGAGATCACGACGATCAAAGAGACAATGCTTAAAATTTATGACCATGTACGCCAGAATAGTCAACACCAAAAAAATGTCAAACGCCCTGCGATACAATCAGGACAAGCTGAAGGAAGGGAGAGCTGAATTCCTGATGGCAGAGAACTTTTTACAGGAATCGGACCATCTGAACCGGCAGAATATAAAAGATCGTTTCCGGGAGCGCACCTCCCTGAATGCAGGAACGCTTAATAATGTCGTACGCATTTCTTTAAATTTCGATCCGGCCGAAAAAATATCCGACGAAAAAATGCGCATCCTGGTAACCCGATATATGCAAGGCATGGGAATGGAACAGCAGCCTTTTCTCGTCTATCGTCACTATGATACGGCACACCCACATCTTCATATCGTCACTACAAATATCAGGGCGGATGGCAGCCGGATAGAGACCAACAGACCGACTCTTTACAACTCTCATCGGATAACCCGGCAACTGGAAAACGAATTTTCCCTGCAACGGAATAATAGAGCCAATCCGGGAGAAAAAGAGAAATTCAATGTCCAACAGGCACAGCGTATATCCTATAGCGAATCCGGCCTGAAACATTCCATCAGCAATGTATTGAATACCGTGATCGACCATTATAAATATACCTCCCTTCCTGAACTGAATGCCATTCTCCAACTGTACAAGGTGAAAGCCAGCCGGGGCCGTGAAACGTCCCGGCTTTATCAACACCGGGGACTTATCTATCATGCCCTCGCAGAGAACGGAAAGCCGATCGGAAAGGCCATCAAAGCCAGCGCTTTTTTCCTCAAACCAACTTTAAACAACCTGGAAGAGAAGTTCGCCCTCAACAGATCCCTTCGGCAGGAACAGCGGGAGCGATTGACAACGGCCATTGACTGGACGATGGCAGGCCGTGCCCCTGATTGGCAGGAATTCAAAAATGCCCTGGAGAAAGACAACATCAGCGTCGTCGTACAGGAAGAGAAAAAGGGAGACCCTGAATCTATCTACTTCGTAGATCACCAGGCGAAGGCTGTTTTTTCAGGGGAAGGGTTGGGCGATCCCTATAGCTACCATGCCATCCGGGAAAGATGCGCACAGGAGCAGGTCCAGCAACAGGAAGAATTAACTCACCGTCTGCATTTAAGATTATGAATGCCTGACATTTAAAACACTTAAAATTATGAACAGAGGACAAGATACACGATCCATACAAAGGATGCTCGACCTGAGCCAGGCTATCAGCATAATCCTATTGCTGCTGCACTTCTATTTCTATTGCTATCAGGCGTTCCAACAATGGGGGCTAACCCGGCCCCTGTCCGACCGTATTCTGGAGAATATCGCTAAAACAGGGCTGTTTAGAACGCCGAACCACTCTAAATGCCTGGCCCTGGCCTTTCTGGTCATCTCTTTGCTGGGAGCCAGCGGCAGGAAGGAGGAAAAATTCAGTTACCGGGGAGGGTTGATATACATGCTCAGCGGCCTGCTGCTCTATTTCGGCGCCAATACCATTTTAGACTGGAATGCTACTGTCAACACCATTGCCTGTATATATGCCGGCTCCCTGTCAGCGGGCTATTTGCTGATCATGACCGGCGGCGCCCGCCTTTCCCGGGTGATCTGCTATCCCTTGCGGAAAAATTTTTTTAAAAAGGATAACAGTGGTTTCCGGCAGGAAGAAAGATTCATCGGAACGGAATACTCCCTCAACCTGCAGGCCCGTTATCAATGGCAAGGAAAGATGCGGGACAGTTATATCAACCTGATCAATCCCCGGAGAGGTATTCTGATCATGGGCTCCCCCGGATCGGGTAAGTCATGGTTCATTATCGAGCCGTGTATCATACAACTGATCGAAAAAGGGTTCGCTCTTTTTGTATACGACTTCAAATATCCCGCGCTGACTACCCTGGTGTACAATCAATTTCTGCGGCGCCGCAACAAATATCCTTATTCCGCCAGATTCTATAACATCAACTTCTCCGACCTTTCCCACAGCCACCGGTGCAACCTGATCGATCCGGCGACATTGGAATTCCTGACCGATGCCATCGGGGCCAGTCGCACCATTCTGCTCAGCATGAACAAGACCTGGGTGAACCAGCAGGGAGAATTTTTTGTAGAGTCTCCTGTGAATTTCCTGGCGGCCCTGATCTGGTACCTCCGGAAATTTAAAAATGGCCGGTATTGCACCCTACCCCATGTCATCGAACTGGCGCAGACTCCTTATGAACGGCTGTTCACCCTGCTGAATACGGAACAGGATATACAGACCCTCGTCAATCCCTTTGTCGAGGCCTTGCGGAACAAGTCGATGGAGATGCTGGATGGCCAGATATCTTCCGCCAAGATACCCCTGGGAAGGCTGGCTTCCCCGGACCTCTACTATATCCTCACGGGCAATGACCTTACCCTGGACATCAACGATCCTCTCGCCCCGAAGATCCTCTGCCTGGGGGGCGACCCACCCCGACAAGAGGGGCTGGCCCCTGTCCTGTCGCTCTATATCGACCGGATGAACAAGCTCATCAACAAAGAGAACCGGCATCGCTGTGCGCTGGTCTGCGATGAATTCGCCACCATCCGGGCTTACAGTGTATTGAATACGATCGCTACAGCCCGCTCGAACAATATCATTCCCATATTGGCCATACAGGATCTCAGCCAGCTCCGGATCCGATATTCCCGGGAGGAAGCGGACGTCATCCTCAACATAACGGGCAATCTCATCTGCGGACAGGTGGGCGGCGAAACGGCCAGATGGGTGAGCGAACGTTTCCCCGGGACTATGGAGTATAAGACTTCTATATCGGTGAATAGCGCCGACACCTCCGTCAGCAAATCCGAACAAACGGTGGCGGCCATTTCCCCTTCTACCATTGCCACTCTCTCATCCGGGGACTTTGTCGGCATTGTCGCCGATGATCCCGACCTGGAGATAGAACTCAAGGCCTTCCATGCAAAGATCGTCAAGGACCCCAAATCCATTTATCCCAGCAAATGGGAAGAGCTGCCCGTTGTCCGTCCGGTGGATGAGATGATGGTAGCTGCTATTTTTCAGCAGGTGAAGAAGGAGGTGTTGGAATTGGTGGATTCGGAGATGAAGAGGGTGTTGGGGGATCCCGCGTTGCAGGGGTTGGTGGTGAAGATGAGGTGAATATCCGGACGTTCTATTGTCGAAAGGCTGTGGAGGTTGCATGCCTCCAAGGTAGGCGATTTTCTTTTTTTCAATTGATTCCAATTGGATGAAACCTGAAAAGGATCCCCGCCCGCCCGGTTGTAAAAAACTCAAAGGCCGCGATGCTTACCGTATCCGTATCGATGATTGCCAGGTTATTTACGAAATCCAGGATAGCCGCCTCTTCGTCACCGTCATTGCCATCGGCCATCGAAGAAAGGTCTATGAGTAAATTACTCAATAGACTATTTCCATATTTTCTATTAACTCCAACACGCCTTCAACATCTTTGTACTTTTCACTTTCTTTATCAATGGAAGATAAGTAATCCATCAAACGTTTAACACAAATAACCTTATCACTCAATTTTATAGGCGCATTCATTTCTTCTATAACACTGATAGCTTCAAGATAAGATGAATCATCAAGATCAATTACAAGGCTTACAAAAAAATCTATCCATTCAGCGCAGTCATATTCGGAGCAAGCATATATCAAAGTCGATATGTGCTTTGAATATTTAATTTCATTAATCTTATTTATCAATACAGGTATAACATGTCTATCTGTTAAATCAGCAAAAATTAACGCTAATTTATCCCTTAATTTATCATTATTAGTATAATTAAAAATTTCAACTAACTGCTTTTTGGTATCGTTTGTGGCCACTGGTATGCTTATAGCTGACAATTCGCTATAAATAGCCTCAATATTATCACTTCGAAATATTTTCCCATTTAAATTAAATTCCATAACAATCATATATGTTTTAACGTCCTGGTCTCCCTAAAGATTCCCACTCCTCGAACAATTCTTTAAGTTCTTCTGCTGTTGCATCTGGGTCTCCTGGTTTCTTATACTCTCAATGATACCATCTTTGAAAATCTTTTGGGTAACGTTTAATAGATGCATCACGTTGGTTTTGCTTCCCACCTTTTAAATGATCTGCTTTATCTTTTTAAAAACTATATCTGGAATATACGGCTTTGGTATTGTCCTGGATATATCGCTGCTAGGAATACTGCGTGGAGCTGGAACAGGGGGCATAGTAATGATAGTATATGCGCCATATGCAATTACCCGACTATAATAGCAGGGAGTGCTACTGCTCCTACGGTAGATGCCTATCGTATCCGTAACAGTGATTACCGGGTTATTTGCGAGATCCAGCATGGCCGCCTCCTCGTCACCGTCATTACCATCGGCAGTCGAAGAGACGCCTATGACTAAGGCAATAAACAATATTCTCCAGCCTTTTCGTCCCGCTCAAGTTTTCCAAAGCATTTTGATTCTAAAATCAGCTTTTTTTCTATATATCTCTTCCCCCTCATAATTCGGAACATTGGCCCATTGCTTAGACACTCTTTCTAAAAATGAAAAAATATGGTTTCGCGTTTCTTCCGATTCTTTACTTAAGAATTCCTTAGAATTTTTAATAATTAAGATATAATTGGGTTTGTCAAGCCATTCCAAATCATTAAGGCAGTCATTTAAAGCGTTTAAGTTTTTGCCATAATACGAAGGAAACTTAAATGCCTTACCAATGTTATTTAAAAAAGACTTTAATGTTTTACAGTCAGAGCCGTCGAGTACAGCTATATAGTATATTTCATCGTCGATATTTTCAGAAGAAAATATTTCTGAAATAAATTTGTCCATAATCCTATTTTATCTGTATGAATGTTTGATAATGATGGCAATGATAACTCGGGGCAGCTGTCGGCAAAAATAACATCTGGTGCTGACGAATTCTTTTTTTGGGGAGTTACAGTAACAGTGGCACGTTCTTGCGGATGCGCACTATCAGATATTTGTAATCCAGTCGGATCATTTAATAAAATAGGATTGTCAATAGCATAAACATATGGTGACCAGTTATCAAATACGCCCGCATATGCATCAACTTGAACGAACTTGCCTATTGAGGATCATATAACCTATGGTCCGTTGTATATAGCTCTAACCCACTTCCATCAAAAAATTCCTTATTCTGCAACTTAGTACCCTCATTATACCTCTTCTTATTCTCCACATAATTCGTCTTCAACGCTTTATCCGAGATCCCCGCCATGATCAGCCCGAATGGATAATAATGATTCTCCTCCAATAGCCGTTCTCTACTTTGATTTATCTTTTTGATAAAGGCGCTCTTCAACCTCTTTCATTTCTTTGGCACCCAAAGTGTCGGGAACAAAGTCAATTTTCAGAATTTGTTGAATGTTTTTTTCAAAATCACCCTTATACTTGGTTCTGAAAAAACTGTCCAAATTTGAGTAATTAGCCACAATAAATTCTTGAAATTTTACATTGTCGTTACCGTATGATCCTGTTATTCCATCCAAAAAAATGCCTACTTCACTCGAATCGTTAATGATCCACTTTGTTGTCCCATCTTTATTATGTTCATAATGGAAAGTTCTTAGTGGTTTTTTGTTTCCATCTTGATTACTATAAAAATATTGATGATCTATCAATCCATATCCATCAGTGAACTGAGTTAATAAAATGCCATTCGGAGGTATTTGATATACCCTTCGTCCGTGTTCATACCTGATGGGGGAGCCATTGGCCTGATTGAATATGACGTTCACCCTTCCTTGAAAGCCATAAGGTATCAAATACGTCTCAGGTTCAGGATTTTTACAACCCAAAACAATAGAGAATAGCCACAAGTAAATACTCATATTTTTCATTATTAAGGTTTTAAAAATCATCTTTGGCCACTAGAAGCTTTGTCATAATCAATCATCTGTTTCCACATTTCATCATCACTTGGAGGTCGCAATAGCCCACATCCATTGCCAACGCAGCCTCCAGCTTGACTGGAACTTCCTGAACTCTTTGACTTTTGATATTCTAGCGGAGTGGATTGCACCTTTTTATTCCAGTCACTTATAGAGTATGTTTGCCCAGCGCTGACCACGGAAACAAATTCTCCTTTATCGTTGATCTTAATATCAAAATTCACATAAAACATTGGCCGATCATTATTTCCTGGCAGACTTGTATATGGATTACCATCATAACCACTAACCCCAATAAAGACCTGTTGCCCCTTTGAGTCGCCAATAAAAGCTTCTGCCGCGGGGAACCTATCTCCATCCATTGACATCAGGACGTTTAGAGTTCCATTCTTTATATTTTCAGTTAATCGAATTGCAGAATGAATATCGATATCAGCAGAAGGAATTAAAGGTAAATTGGCTGCCATTTGCGATGTAACTACGGCAGTCTTGTCTCCACCACTGCTCTTAAAACCAGCTTTAACATCATATTTATCAGCTGCTGTTCCTGTTCCAAACAATGGGTGATGAGATGGGTCACTCCATGTACTTAATCCCGTTACAGATTTTTGCGAAGGATCTACCGTGAATGTTTGTTGCATTCTTGAAGTAACGCCACCTGAAACTTCTCTTGCTCCTAAAGTAGTTGACCATCCTCGGTTATCACCAGCAAAGCCACCACCAAATGTTGCAAAAGGAGCGAACGAACGAATATGTATTGGATAGGGAAATTTACCATCAGGATCAACAAAAAGAATAGGATTGTTAATGCTGTATTCAAAAGGGCTGTGTTGAGGCAGTTTATCTGCCCTGGGGTCTAAATTATGCCACCGTCCAATTTGGGGGTCATAATGTCTTGCTCCAAAATCATATTCCTCTAAGCCGCTTCCATCACTAAACTCCTTATTCTGCATTTCCTTACCACCGAACTTGTACCTATTCTCAACATAATTCGTCTTCAACGCTTTATCGGAGATACCGGCCATGGTGAGTCCAAATGGATAATAGTGATTCTCCTCCAGCATCGGCCCGGTATAAGTATTCACACTTAGATTATCAAAGAACGCATCCCAGCCCACTGTCTCATTACTCACCCAAATATACAAATATCCACTCTGTTTTAGCTTAAAAGTACTAGCTAACGGATTGAGTATATCCGGAGTCCCAACCTGTTGAGCCCCACTTTGGCCACTGGTACTGACATAGTTAAACTGATTGTCCAGCAGCATCCAGTTCAGGTAAGCTTTCGGCTTGTTGGTGGTCGGGGGATCATTGGTTGGCAAAAAGCTGTTTAAGGCAGCGTATACCGGATTACCCGGTGTATTCACGGTAGAAATGCTGCCGTGCGCCCCTCCGGTAACGGACATTAGCCCGCTGGCCAGAGAGTTTAAAACATCCTGTAAGGAGGAATTCTGGCTGCTGACCGTTCCCCCAGACTTATAGAAGGATTTGACCCCGAAAGATACCGAATCTCCGCTCATCACTTTCAGCAGGATGGCAGGACCCATTTTTTGGCCGGTTCCATTCACCCTGGCCACGTAGCTATTGGGACTCGTGGTATTATCTGTCGGATAACCGCCCGGTACAGAGCTAGTCGCATAGGCCGTAGAATCTATATTGTAGAACAAGGCATTTTCGGTAGCCCGGTAGGCCGTCTCCATTGTCGCCATATACTGGGTCGTGTCTTTCTCCTGGCTCAGTACCACCCTTGTATTGCCCAGGTGATCTTTTTCGAAAAAGTCATATTCCCAGCCATTGCCGGTCGTCCCATTGGTATATTTATGGAAGGCCCAGCGGGCACGCCCTTCTTCCGTCGGAATATAATCCAGCGTATCAATCGCCAGCCCCGAGCCCGTGATCGTATCGATATACCGGTAATCCATCCCGTTTATATATAAATGTACTGTTAGGTGTTTGGACAGATTGTCATAGATCCTTTTGCGCAACCGGGTGCCCTCCGCATCGTAATCATAGTATATCTGGCCCTTGCTCCCGAAGGAGATAGCAGCCGGCAGATTCTGGTAGGTATAGGAAATCGACGTAATACCTTTGTTGGCATCCTGGGTCAGGTTGCCGTTGCCATCATACTGGTAATCGGCCGATCCCTTCGTTCCCGTGTAATGGAAATCCCCCAGCACCGAGGTCGCATCATTAGCCACATCCATAACCTGGTTCAATTTGTTACTATTCGACAGATAGCCATAGACCAGAGAATCGATGGTCGCCGATCCCCCCAGTTTGAAACCTTTCTGCGTCATCGACCCTATATTGCCGTTGGCATCATAGGTAAGGTTACTGGTACTGAAATCCATCGGGACACTGCTGCTGTTCAACGGATCGGTCTTTCCCCATCCCCCGGGAAATTGCTGGTTAAAATCAGCTTTGGTTAGCCGGTTCACCTTATCATAACTGAAATCATATTGCCGGTTCACTCCGTCCCCGGCGCTCTTCCAGATCGTACCGGCGATGTTCCCGTTGTATTGCAACCCCTTATAAGATGCCGTAGGGACGGCCGCTGTGGTCTTATCATAACCTAATTCCATTCCAAAATAATGGAGCGGAATCGCGCCGGCGCTTTGCAGAAGATAATTCTTATTGATCGCCGCCAACCAGCCCCGGATATTATAATCATAGACCAGACTATCGAGGCTGTTACCCAGGTATTTCACTTTCAGCTGCCCCAGCTCATCATACTGCATGCTGTCGATCCGTTGATCCGTCGCCGCCGAGTCGATATTCTTCCAGATGCTGGTCAGTCGGGCACCCGCATCATAGTTCATCTTTGTCAGGATCTTATGATAATGGCCCCCATTATGGACGTTCCCATGATTGAACAGGGTGCACAACGGTTTACCTGAGAAGTCATACTGTGTAGTCGTCGTGTCCCTGGTATTGGCCCAATTGTCCGATATCTGCTGGATCATCCGGCCATGATCGTCGTAGAAATAGACACCAATCAGATTGCCTTCACCCGCCGCCGTCCCGGTTATGGCGCCAAGATGTCCTGTCCGCATTCCCCGGACGGATGGACTTTGTACCAAGGGAACCGCGTAGGCTGGCGATGTATTATAATTGGTGATAAAATAATGACTGTTGGATGTGTATCTGGCCACCAATGTTCCGGGAAGTGACGTCACCCCCGGCCTCCAGGAGTAATCGTCGTAGAAATCACGAGTCAGGACGACAAAGGTCCCGCTGACAGCCGGATAATTGCTGCTATTATAAGCCAGATTTTGGTGATAGACCCGGTTGTTCGCATCCGTCAGCAGGACTGTGCTGTCCTGTCGGTTTAGGCTATCATACTTGATCACCATCCACTTGCCGGTTTTTCGCTGGACAGAATCCTGGTCCATGACCAGTCGGTCCCGGCCATCATAGACCATCCACACTTCCCCGGCACCGGGGACTTTTTTTATGACCATCCGGTTACGCTGGTCGTACTCATACCGGAAACATAGTTCGTCGGCAATGGATTGGCTGATGGCCCAGGTGGTACCATTATTGATCAGCTCCACGACCCGCGGCGGTAGCACGAATCGTAGATTGCCCAGGTCATCATAAACATAGTAGGTGCAGAGCCAGCCCGTATGTGCCGTACCGAGGCTATCTGCTAATTGTACTTTTTTCAGCACGACATGTCCTTCTTTATCCTTGTATTCCACCACCTGGTGACCTTGCTCATCCGTCGTCGCATTCTTGTATAACAGACCTGGCCCATAGATGCCTGCTCTTGTCGGTAAACTACCAGCAGCAGGATTGATGTTCCATAGCTGTATGCTGTCGCGACCATCATTGACCAGATATTGGCTGCTTACCCCGCGACCGGCACCCACCCAATTAGCCCCCGGTGTAAAAGTTGTTAATGGCCGATTAAGGGGAGATGCTTCGAAATTGGTTTGTCCATAGTAGAATTGCTCTCCGGGAAACTGACCATTATTGAAATTGGCTTGCTCCGCCAAAAAATTCGTTTTATAATTTCCATCCGCGGAGGGAGCAACATATGGCAGATAATTGGTCGTCTCCCGACCGAAGGGATCATAGACGTGAACACTCACCATATCCTTTCCGAGTGGACTAGCCTGCCGAACCACAGTCTGAACAGGCCGCCCCAATCCATCGAAATACTGAGTGGTCTGCTGCACGTCCGATGGGTCCGTTAATCCGCTGGCGGTAGCTGTATCCGTAACTCCCGGCCGGAGCAGTGTTCTCATACGGATATAGTTGACATCCGTGCTGATCACAGCCACCTTGATCTGAACGCTATTGCTGTAAGCGATATCCGGCCCCCTGGTAACCTGCACCTGGTAATAGGTCGTTGCAGTCAGATTACCCGGAGCATAACTCTGGCTGGTATCAACTACGTTAGTCCAATGAATATTGTCAGCAGAGCTTTGCCATTGATAATGATAATAACCTCCTACGTTGCCGCCCATGGCCGTACTGACTGTCAAAAGCCCCGGATTACTGCCGGCTGTAATAGTGCCCCCTGCAGGTGTGAGCATTCCGGCGACCAGCCTGGGATAAAAGTTGACTGTCAGTGGAGCAGATGCCGCCGAAGGTCCATTACACCCATTAGAAGAGGCAGTGATGGTAGCCGGTCCTGCATAAATTGCGCTCCAACTGACCACCCCTGTATTGCTGACTGTGCCGGCAGCCCCTGGAGAAATAGACCAGTTGTAGTCGGTCGCATTGCCGCCGGAAGTCGTGTAGGTGTAAGTCGATCCCTGTCCAACGAGCACAGGCCCTGAAGGAGTAGCTGGAATTGTCACATTGGGGCTCACGGCCACGCTGATGCCATTAGAGGTGGCGGTAGCAGGTACTGCGCAGTGTGCGTTACTCGTCATCAATACGCTGACTTGCTGACCATTGGTCAAACTGCCGCTGGTAAAAGTACTGCCCGTAGCACCGGCTACCGGGCTTCCATTGATGCGCCATTGATAGCCGGGCGTGCTACCGCCATTTACGGGTGTTGCTGTAAAGGCGATCGGGGTACCCAGACAAAATGCTCCGGAGATATTGGCGCTCGCCGTGACCGAAGGGGCAACGGGTGCAGTGATCGTAAAAGGAATGGCCGAGGCGTTGCTGCTGGCACTGGTATTGCTCGCACAAGTGTAACTCGTAGCGGCTACCAAGGAGACGGATTGCAGTTGGCTTACCGAAGAAGCTGTTGTAGTAAATGTGCTAGCCGTTGCACCTGATACGGTGGCGCCATTTATACTCCACTGGTAGCTGCCTACCGGGAGATTTGGGGTTCCTGTGTAGATAACGTTGTCCCCCTGGCAAAAACTGGAACTGTTAGTGTTAATTACTACGGAAAAGCTGAGGGGACTGATCACGTTGACCGTGAGTGAATTAGAAGTAGCGGTGCCACTCGAGCTTGAAGTCACTACACACTTGAATACATCACCATTAGCAACAGGGCTATATACCAATACAGAAGGTGGAGGGCCAGTCTGCGTCGAGCTCACGTTCACCCCGTTCTTTTTCCATTGATAGCTCAGCGTTCCAGACCCATTGCTTACAAATGCATTAAAACCAGTCGTACCACTTTGGCAGAACGTCGTAGTACCTGCAATCGTTACCGACATCTGCGCGGGTGAGACAAGACTTCCACATAATAATATCAACAGAAAGGAGACGAAGGCACTCGATCTGAACTTTCTGGTGACAAGAACCGCTAAATCATTTTTCATAATTAAAGGTTAGGCGTTGAGAGTCAGGTAATATTCTTTATTTCTATTGTGATTGATAGTGGTATTCCACTGTCTTGATGATATTGCCATCCTGGTCCATCACATATTGTAACCGTTGAAGCCCGTCATAGGTATAATAGGTCACCCGGTTATTCACATCGCATTGGCTGGTCATGCCTATAAGAGGGGTATAGGTATAGGTTGCCATCTGTGCAGTAGCAGGGTACAGGCGCAATTCATCAATCATTCCGGAGCCACTAAGGCTGATGGTAGAAGACGTCGCCGTTACTTTGTGTTCGAAATAGGTCCAGCCATTCACTGTTTTTCCACTACTTGTCACGCTTGTACCTCCGCTGATGCTCTTACTGCCTGTTTTACTCCAGTAAGAGACCAGGTACACCCTGCCTGCTGTCAATCCACCTTTACTGATATTTCCATGGGCGATATCATACGAAGCATTCCCAGTAATAGCCGTCGTTGTATCTCTTTGGATGCCAGCCACAGTCCAGTTGCCGTTGGTCTCCGATTCAAAACTTGTGTAGGCGATGGATATGGAATCCGCATTTACTACTTTGGCAACCGGAAGAGAATAATTATATCCCCATATATAACTCGTATTTATATCATTGGCTTTTGATACACTGACCACATTATTATTTCTGTCATAGCTATTATACACAACCCGGATTTCCGATGGATTAGAACCGGTTTGAACTTCCACATTTTGTAAGGCCGGATTGGACGCTGTTGTGAGGAAATAATTATTCCGTATCCTGGATAATGGCAATGTACCGTCCTGCGTTTCGGTAGTCTCTATCGCTGGGCTAATGATGTTTTTGGTAGTCATATTTTGGTAGATTCCCGTAGGGTCTTTCCCGGCATTTACCATATCCTGCGGATAATTCATCTGTTTTTGAATACTATCGCCTTTGCTGTTGAAATGTACTATACGGGTAGGGTATAAATGTGTCAGGTTATCGTAATAATATTTTGTGGTATCTTGCACAGAGAGGTTCGAATTTTGATCATAGGTCATATCGATTGTTTGGGAAGGCAGACGGGTCCCCGACGATATGGGGTAATCATAATAAGAAATATCAGTTGACCAATAGGGAAGTTGACAATCCCCTCCTCCGTTTTCAACTAGATAACCTATTCTTAATCCTCTTCCAGACGTCCTTTCAATATCAGTATATATATTTTGTCTTTCTTTAACCAGTATATAATGATTGGTACCATCATTTTTATAGTGGGCTTCATGCGCTTCCTGACCATTTTTCCAGGAATAAGATACCGGAAAAGGAACACCGGTGTACCCGGCTTCCGAAGAGATGAACATGTCTGGAGTTACCCCGTAATCGTATATACTTTTCCCGACATTTATTGAGGGGTCTCCCTGATAAACAGTGACAGTTGGGTAAGCTACCGGGCTTCCGCCCAAAGTTGATAAAGGATAGTCTGAAGTGCTATAGAATACTCTACTACTGACTGTACATCTGGTGCAAGCACCACCACCTTGATTGATACCCAAGGCGTAGACCTTGTTAACTACCTTATTCACCACATCGGGTGAAAAAGCCAGGACTCCGGAAAGTAAGATTCCCTGACCAGATTCATTGTTGCCATATTTATAGGTTTCTGTCCCCAGGATAGATCCATTTGCATCGTAATTTTTTATAGCATTGATTCTGAGCCCCGGTCCATACGCGGTCATTGAATCAAAATTCGAATTGGTATAAGTCAGCATAATGGATGCCGACGCCTGTGAATTTCCTTTTGCTTCTGCATACAACTCATATGTTTCGCCTGCAATCAAGTTTACAGGTGTAACGAAATTTATATCATTGCTGGCTTGTGCGCTGGTTATATTAACAATTGCCCCGTTCGAAACTTGTTTCAGTCTTACAAAAGGATAATCGGTCATTCCTGAAAGCCCCCCGATATGAGGTATGACTATATGCAGATAACTATTGTAAACCGTTCCTACAGTAAATGTGGCGGTAAATGTTTCTCCATAAACACCGACCGCACTTGCCACCTGATTGAACGATTGTTCATAATTCAAGATATATTGATTGGGCTCGAATGTGAATTCAGTAAATCCTTGGGTCGGATAATGGATCCGTTGCAACATGCCAGCTTGCATATAGGCAGGTTGGACACTTCTATCTCCTGCCATCGATCCACCAATGGAAAATATAGATGTTCCTTGTGTAGCCAAAACCGATTGAGGGGCCATTAGACTTTGGTTGCCGTCCTTCCCGTTATAGTATCCCCATTGATCCTGGCCGTAACTGTGAATAGGAGGTAAGGGGGTAGAATTATAATCAAAGGAGTATTTTTTTGCAGCGGCATTCTTATTATCGTTTTCGGTAATTCCCGAAAGTCTTAACCTGTTCCCATATGGGCTGGATCCGGTGGAAACAAAATAATCCAGATTCATTTTAAAACTTTTAAGCCTTATATAGCCCCCTGATTTATAATCATAATTGGAAACAATTACAGAATCCAGCGCGACCAATCCATTATCCAGCCTGCCTGTTATGGATTTAAAATCGACTTTTCCATTTTTAAATAAAATCTGGCTTAGATGAATGGTATTGATATTACGTAGATTCAACGTTGAAGTAAGCGTACCTATTTTTTCGAATGAATTGCAGCCTATGTCGAAACTTCCTCCCACCGTTTGAGAAAAAATACGGGAGAATTCCGCCAGATAGGTGGGGTCAGTTGCATAGGAGAATTGTATGGTATCTGAAAGATCGGCTGAAATCATTTTGCTCAAATACCAGCTGCAAATTCCGGAAGCAGCATCCGTGGAGATAGATTCTTTATCATTAAAAAAGTATTTGTTACCGCTTTCGTCAACTACCTGAAATCCATCGGTGGTACTAAAAGTAAACTGCAAGGGTTTATACCGCGTTAATAATGGTTTCTTATCTTCTCCAAATACGAAAGCGCCCGATTGATCATTAAAATTGTAGTAGAAATTATCCGGTTCTACATCGGCTTGATGGTGAAGAACTTTAAGCAACAAAAGTGAATCCCTTGAAAACTGCACATCAGCGGCTTTTGGAACATTGGTTAGTAAATAGCCAATTTCATCCGGCAGACCAACAATAGACCTTGTAATTACCCCGCCCGCATTTAGTGCCCACCCTAAACCTGCCCAGCCAGGCGTCTCGTCCACTTTGATTCCAGCCGCATAATAAGAAAGGGATATGGGTAGCTTAAAGCGTGGTGTCGTTATTTCATAAAGAGGAACAGAAATATTTGGAATCCCGGTACTCTTATCTACGGGGACCTGCCCGTATTTGCCTAAAGCCGCTGCTTCCGGTGAAGGAGGAACAATATTAGGTAAATAGGATGCAGAAAGCGTCTGCGCAAATGATCTAACAGTGGATTGCATGCATACAATTATGCAGTAAACAAGCATTATTTTATTTTTTAAAGACCAATATCGAAAATGCATATTTAAATTGTTTTAATACTCCTGTTGTTGTTAAAATATTTACAAGTAACTTTCATCATTTCCATATATAACCTATGCGAAATAATACTGCCTGAGTTTTAGGAATTTGTGAGTAACTCAAAAAATCCCACAACAAACTCACTTTCGTCTTCTTGAACACACGGCTCTTCACCGACACCGTCTTCGTCACCCCGATCAACCCGCTCTTTGTCCAGTCATTCCATTGTCGCAGTTGCTGCATCGACCGGAAAGGAGTCGTATAATTGTATTCCAGTCCTCCGGTAGCAGAGAAACTGCCCTTTATCTTGATGTCAATGAAGGAGCGCAGCCCTGCTCCCTGACTGGACAGGGCGATGTGTTGAATGCCGTTTCCCCAGCCTATTTTGTAACTGGCGCCGACCCCGACCGTGCTGGAATTGCTAAGCTTATAGCCCACCGAGCCGCCCAGGTCTGTTACCGTAGGAAAATAATAGTTGTCCCGGGTCGTCTGGAAATTGGCGCCGTATTCCAGCCGTTTCCAAAAAGTCTTTGTCTTTTGCTCATTCGGCTTGAAGTCGGGCATGTCGATGTCCCCGCTGCCACTACCCAGTTTGCTGAGCTTGTCTTTGTAATCATCCAGTTGCGACTCGGCTGATTGCAGGTTGGACTGAAGGGCCGCCGCACCTCCGGAACCACCGGCTGCAATTTGCCCCTGGATAAGGTTATTCACCTGGTCGCGGGTTTGCAGTCCCACCAGTCCCTGGGCCGAACCGTAATTGCCGGGTAGATTGAACAGGCCCGCCAGTTGTGAGTTATTCTTCATGAAGTTTTGAAAGGCGGGTAACTGGTTGAGTAGGGACAGTGCCTTTTGCTCTAGCTGGTCCGGGTTGTTCAGCATTTCTTTGTACTGGCGCACCTGTTGGGAATAATAATAGACGTCCTGGTTATATCCCTGGTATTGTTTGCCCAATATCCCCGCGAGGCTGGCATGCTGGCTGATATAATCTCCGATCTGTTGTTTACGTTGCTGGATATAGGCTTTGATCTGGTCGGCATCCTGCATTTTGGCCTGCAAGGCCTGGAGTTGGGCAGACGAATTTTGAAGTTGTGCTTGCAACTGGGGACAAAGAGCGGTACCGGTCTGTGGGTTGATCGTTCCCGAAGCCCCCAGCAATTGCGGATTTTTCTGTAGAAAATTCAGCGTACCCTGCAACGAATCCGTATAAGGCTGGTATTCCCCGCTGAAAGACTGGCCTTTACTACCGGTATCCTGCCGCATTTTCTCCGCCAGGGCGGCATATTGCTGTCCGGAGTTGGCAAAGAGATTCTTTGCCGCTGTACTATCGACCTTATACAGCTTCTTCTTCAGCCGCTCCTCCCGCTTAGCCATCTTCTCCAGGTATTTTTCCGTCTGTTGGGTCAGTTGTTTGTCCAGGTCGGCTGTCTTTCCCTGGATCCTGCTGAAAAATGTAGAGGGGAAATTGATGATCTTATCGGTAGCGGCAACGCCTGCATCCTGCTGGGAGTAAGATGCCAACGGCAACAAATAGCATGATAATAACATGCCAATCACCAGATACTTCATAAGTGTCAGGAGCTAATAGTTAGGGAATAATGGTTATTAGGGGGTACTTCAGTTGATTAGACCGTGAACGTAAATCTATTAACGGCAATCACCAATACCACTAAGTGGTAACTTTCTAACCTGCTGCGGATTTGCGGAAAAAAATAGCGTAAAACTACCCTGATTTTATGTGGTTTTCCACATGCTGGCCGTTATTAATATCTTATATATGACTGAATCAGTAAGCATTTATTTTTATCAGGAATTGCAGTCAAATAGTATTAGTCTAAATGAAGAACTAAGCCAGTAACGTTTTCTATCTTTTTATCAAAGTTTCGACTGTATTCTTTTGTGTTAAAACTATCGAGCAAGTTATAGGTAGAGACAATAAAGTATTGATAAGGGATATTCATATTTCCGTAGGAACCACTAATGCCATTTCCGAAAATCAGATTTTCACTACTCTTCTTAAAGCTATACTGCGCTGAATCACTTTTTTTCCCCGGAAGATCAATTGTCTTTAAAGGAGTTCTTCTGCCGGCACTGTCTACAGAAAAATATTTCCTGTCAATAAATCCGTCATTACTACCAAATTGACTCAGCAATAGCCCGTCCGAAGGGATTTCATAAACTCTTCTTCCGGCCTCATATTTAGCAGGCCTACCCAATTTAGGAACATACACCGTGTCATTCCCATGATCATTTGTGTATTTAACAGGGGTGCCGTTTTGATTAAAAAGGATTTCAACTCTCCCCGAATACCCGGATGGAATCAGGTAAAGTTCTGGCTCCGCTTTTTGAGAGCATGATATTAAAATCAGTAGCAGCGGTATAATTAATATTTTTTTCATGTATCGTCGTTTTAATTTAGTGAGCAGGTAAAGGCTTCTCTGGATTTACCAGAGGTCTTGCCTGCATCATCTTGTTCCATTCAGCAACGCTATATTTTTTTCCATACTGTTCCACGCCTGTGAAGACACCGTCTTTATCTATGCTAATTACAAAAGAACTATACATCATAGGCCGATTATTATTTCCAGGCAAATTTTCGTAAGGGCCCAGGCTTTGAGCAGCGTCATTCCCCAAGGCAGGGCTCACGCCCACAAATAATTGATTCCCTTTCGTATCACCTATTAAGGTTTCCGCGGGGGGATAGTTATCGCCTTTTTGAGAGGCTGTTACACTGAGTGTTCCATTTTTAATATTTTCAACAAGGGAAAAAGTTGTCTTCACATCAATGTCGGCGGATGGTATCAGAGGAAGATTCCCCGCCGATCTGGCAGTGAAAGTCGCTGTATTATTACCATTCGCATCCTTCGTTGCTTTGAAATCGTCTATCTCACCTCTTGGTGACCCGGTTTTAGTACCAAACCAATCATGATGACTTGGATCGCTCCAGGTGTTTGATTCTGTATGAGTTCCTTTTGAAGGGTCCACAGTAAAAGTTTGTTGGACACGGGAGGTTACAGATCCCCCTTCTTTTCTACCCAAAGCTGTTGAATACCCTCTGTCGTCTCCGGAAAATCCACCTCCAAACTTTGTCCATGGTGCAAATGAACGGATATGGATCGGATATGGGAATTTCCCATCCGGGTCAACAAACTTTAAAGGATTGTTTAAACAATAGTTGTAAGGAGATATCCAAACTGATTTATCTGCTCTGGGATCATTACTTAACCATCGGCCAATTTGCGGATCATAATTCCTTGCAATAATGTCATACAGTTCCAGGCCCGTCCCATCAGCAAACTCTTTATTCTGGATTTCCTTTCCACCAAATCTGTATTTATTCTCAGTATAATTGCTCTTCAACGCCTTATCACTGATCCCCGCCATGGTGAGCCCGAACGGATAATAGTGATTCTCCTCTAACAGCGGCCCCCTGCGGTACTGAATCGTCAAATTATCAAAGAACACATCCTGCTGACTCTCATTGCTCACGTAAATATATAAATATCCGCTCTTAGTTACAACAGGGATATTTCCCTGCATTACCTGCTTGGACATGGTTCCGCTGATCGCCGGTACCTGGGTCACTCCCCCTGTCACATAATTCAACTGATTGTCGAATAAGACCCAGTTTAAAAAGGCCTTGGGCTGGGACGGATTGTCCGCAGCATCCTTGACACCCAGGAAAGTCGGCAGCACCGCACTCAGGGCGCTGGTGACAGGGCTGACAGCTCCCAGCAAATGGCCGCCGGACTGCCCCACGATATCATTGGATAAGGTGCTGAGCAAGTCATTGATCAAAGGAGTTTCACCCGGCGGGGGCGTTTGCGTAGCCCCCTTGTACCAGCCATACACATTGGCGCTAACGGTATCGCGGGCCATGACCTTTAAGACAAGGGAAGGCCCGATCCGGTTGCCCCCGGTGCCGCCATTCAGCCGGCTGACAAAATGATTGCTCGTGTCTGCTCCACTGGACGGCTCAAAGCCTGATGGAGTACCCAATTGAGTGGAGCTGACATTATTGAAGAGCAGATTTTCATTCGTGGCATTCTTTTGCTCTTCCGTAGCCACATAGATCGTCGTATCCTGTTCCTCACTGAGCACCATCCGGGTATTGCCCAGGTGATCCTTCAGGAAATAATCATAGACCAGCCCGCTGAAGGGCTGTCCCGATACCTTGTTGATTTTATTAACATATCGTATCCGCCCCTCCTCATGCCCCAGGAACTGCAGCGTATCGCTGTGATAGACAAAGGCGCCGATATAGGTGGTCGTATCCCTGGCCCCTCCCCTGGTGGAATCCGTGACGATCTTCTGGTATCTGGTCCCACCCGCATCATACACATAATTGATCGTGCCTTTTCCACTGATATGAATATACTCCGGCAGGTTCAGGTAATTGTAGCGGATGCTGTCGATATTTTTATTACGGTCCCGGCTGAGGTTGCCATCGAGGTCATAGGTATAGTCATTGCCACTGGTATTACGATCCTGGAAATCGCCCAGTCGGCTGGCCGTATCCGCCGGTACGGAATCCGTTACCGCCAGGAGTTGGTTGCTATTGACAGTATAGCTATAGCCGAGCCGGTCGATAGGTGAAGATCCACCTACCTTCAGCCCGTTCTGCTTCATAGCCAGGATATTTCCGTTCGGATCATAGCTGATCTCAGGCACGTCGAAATCTACTTTCGGATCGTCTGCATAATTTGTTCCGGCCAGACTCTTATCCTGTTTAAAATCGGCAAACAACAACCTGTTCACCGGATCATATCCATACCCATAGGCCCTGGGCGTACCATCTCCGGTGCTCTTCCATTTCATACCGGCGATATTGCCATTGTACTGGGGAGTAGCAAATCCATAATCATAATTCAGCCCCATCCCAAAGTAATGGTTACTTTGGGCGGTAAGGTAATTGCGATTAACTCCCAGCAGCCAGCCCCGGATATTGTATTCATAGTTCAGGGATTCCATATTACTGCCCAGGTTCTTCTGCAAGAGGTGGCCGGCTGCATCATAGTTCAGACTGCTTACGGTCTTGTTGATACCGTTATCATTGAGCTGTTTGGTGATAGCGATCGTCCGGCCCATATGGTCATAGGTGGTGGCGCTCAGTACGGTAGTGCGGGGATTCAGGTGACTTGCTGCGTTATTATGCCGTTCGTAAACGGATAACGGTTTTCCGGAAAAATCATAGAGGTTGGTAATCGTATCGCGGGACCCGGAAATATTATCGCTGATCGATTGGATCACTCTCCCCTTTTCATCGTAATAGTGCACGGTGGTTAGCCATTGGGTGGCAGGGGCTTCGAGCACCCGCGTTTGCGTGGTAGTAACCAGCCCACAAGTCTGTGTGCTCTGTGTGACCGGATCGGGGTAGCTTCCGGAATAAGAAAGTAGCTTGGTTACATCGGCCCCGGTATAAGCGGGTACGCTCACCTGGGTATAATCGTCATAATAGGTCTGAGTGTTCAGGACAAAAGATGTCGGGTAAGCCTGGTTGGCATTCACCAGGCCCTGCATAGCGTCCAGGGAGTAGGCGGTGCCGGCTGAATAGATTCCGGTCTGAACAGGCCTGTCGAGAGAATCATATCGGGTGATCAGCCATTGATACTGACTCCTCAGATTACCATCCTGCGTCAATACCGGCAAGTCCTTTAAATTGTAGATGACAGATACCGGCGCAGCATCCGGCGCTTTCTTCAGGATTATCCGCCGTCTGCCATCATAGGCATATTGAAAGCAAAGATTGGTCACCGGGCTGAGATTCCAGCCGCTGCTGCTGATGGCTGCTACCGCTTTGGGAGGAATGATGCAACGAAGTTCGCCCAGGTCATCGTACACATAATAAGTGCAAAGCCAGCCATCATGTGCTGCGGAAGGGTTAACAGACTCCTGCACTTTCTTCAATACGACCTGACCATCCAGGTCTTTGTATTCCCGGACCGCATAGCCATTCTCATCCGTAGTCTGGGTGATAAATAAAGTACCGGACGCATAAGGAGTGGAAATACTGGGATAGTCGGTCTCTCCATACGTCATAGTCCAATACTGCACATTATCTGCCGCTGTATTGGTCAGGTATTGCGTGCTAACTCCCCGTCCGCTGCCTGTCCAGCTATTACCAGGAGGGGTGACCTGCAGGACGCGGTTGAGGGGGGAAGCTTCATAGACCGGGTTGCTGTAATAGTAACTTTCCGTATTATTAAAGTACCCATTATAGAATGCCGGTTGCTGGGTAGATGCATTTGCCCGGAATTTGCCGGTGCTTAGATTATCGGTGTATGGCAGGTATTGCTGGACCACCCGCCCATACGAGTCATAAAAAGTGGGAGAGATCATATCCGCCTGTGAAGGGGTTGCCTGTTTGTCCACCGTTTGCATGCTGCGGCCCAGACCATCAAAATATACCGTAGACTGATGAGCATCGTTAGCATTCGTCAGTCCATCCGCCGTCACGGTATCGGTCACCCCGGATTTGGTGATCACCCGGGTGCGGATATAGTTCAGGAAATCGGCCCCTGGCAAGGCGCCATAGGCGGGCATGGCGATCAAAGTGGCCGTTCCGGAAGGGAGCACATCCGAGCCGGGCCCATTGGCTGCTATCCCGATGTTCAGCAGCAGACCCGCAGTCGGGACGGATATTCCATTGCTGGTCACGACCAGGCGAAAATAGGTGCTGTTATACAAAGGACCGGGATCACAAGTCAGTCCGCCCGATCCGATATTGGTCCAGTTGGTATTGTTCGCAGAAGACTGCCATTGGTAACTGTAAATGCCATTCCCTCCACTGGCCGGTGTACCGGCAAGGTCGCCCGGGTCCGCCCCGTAGGAATAGGAAGTACCGCCGGGGGCGCTGATCGTTCCGGCTTGCAATGGTGGATAGACATTGACCACACCCGGTGCGGAGGTGACACTTACCCCATTGCTGGTAGTCACCATTTCGTAATAAGTTGTACTCATCAATGGACCTGGTGAATAGCTTATTCCGCCTGAACCGACCTGGGAGTATGTTCCATTCACCGTTGCGCATGATTGCCACTGATAGCTATACGTTCCGTTCCCTCCACCGGCGCCGGATGCCGTAAGGGTCGCAGGCACAGTATTATAGTTGATTGACTGCGAGGAGGGGCTGACACTGGCAGTAATTACCCTGGGGTATATCGTGACGCTGGCAGACCCCGGAGCCGAAGGCCCATTACATCCATTGGCTGTAACCGTCACCGTGGCGGTTCCACTGAAGCCGGAAGCCCAGTTGACCGTACCGGTGGTACCGCTGCCCGTAGCCGTTCCTGCCGACGCCGGGCTGACCGACCAGTT
>Ga0307511_10000881_pt1 | contig 31774 bp, 27 predicted proteins | sample 13_EM_MG_FD_200266 | JGI IMG/M metagenome (GOLD analysis project Ga0307511, IMG submission 200266) | Populus trichocarpa ectomycorrhiza microbial communities from riparian zone in the Pacific Northwest, United States - 13_EM | ecosystem: Host-associated > Plants > Roots > Unclassified | place... | reverse complement strand
CAAAAGTGCCACTGGAGTCCTCAGTTACGAAAATCGGTGTGACGGAGGACCTATGTAGCAAATTTCTGAGTACACTAGTCTAACGCTGGGACCGCTGGACTACCGGTTTGCTACACGACGCAACGCCTTGACGATACCGTGGTTTGCTAGGTATAGCTTCGATCCTGATTGTGTACTAGTCTCGTAAGGCTTTGGGTGGTAGATAAAGCAAGAGGTCGTGGGTTGAACAGGCTCGCTGATCACAGACAGACAACCCGTGAGAATGGTAAAACTGTGCTTGGGGGCACAGGGCGATCGGCTGGTGAAACGTTCGAGTGTGGGTGAAATAAGCGGGAGCTCAGTCAGGCGTTCCCTACGAGAGGTAACCGGTGGTGCAACCAGACCAGACTAGTCAGGCGTGACTTTACAAATTAAATTTTACCCAAGAACCCGTGCAAGCTGCTAGGTCACTTGCGGCTGGCGGTTGTATTGACGAAACGCAACGCTACATCACACCACCTCATCCCACAATGTTCAAATACCTCGGCTTACGTTCTAGCAATAAAGCTAGAGAGAAGACTATAGTTAGAGCCCGCAGACTATTATCTTTGGATCGAGTGTAGACGGCTTTGTTAATGGGTACTAGTACACTCGCATCAAAGACAGAGATATATATATACCGATGTTTATATGTGTAAGAGTATAAACAGCCCTGTAGGTGCACCGAACGGCCTGCAGCTAGGCCATAGATTGTTTGCATAGCAGTACAGCACCCCGGAGTTCGTTTCTTTAACTAGAGGCCAGGTTCGGGTAATGGAGGCTATGTCTCTAGCTATGCCTCTAACCCTGCAATTAAAACCCAACATAGTCTGGCTTCTATACAAGGTAGGTTATCTTCTAAGATCATCCATGGCTGCACAGTTTTGGCAGCTTGCATTGGTATGTGATAGGCTCGGCTGACCGTAAGCTAGCAGCCTTGCAAAGTCCAGTTCGATGTCGAGTATGAGCGAACTTGGCCGGCCTTTGGGCGGGTTTTTATGGGGCTTCAGCATCTCAAACTGTAGACGACCAAAGGTCACTCACAACTACACTACTATGCATGGTGATGATACGATGTGGGGCCTAGCAAGGTCTCTAGGTTTCCTACTATTACAGCATAGTAGGTATATAGGAAACCACTCTACAAGAGGTGCTGTAACCAGACTAAGAGGGAGCCTGGAAATAGCTTGTAAAGCACAGGTCTCCGGGTCTGCATCCGCTTATGATGGAACTAACAGACCTTCTGGGCAGCAAGCAAACAGTTAGGTAGCTGTCAAGGCTATCTGACAGAACCTCTAATATTGGTGGACACCAGTGGGCTGTTCCGTCTTGCAAGGACAGAGGAGATGCCTATCTCCTAAGTACCTAAGTATGTTCAGCTTTGTAGAAATGCTAGGCTTTCATTTCGGCCTTCAATTACAGATGTTCTTTAGCCACTCTTCCTACTCCTTCATAGAGGACAAATTGGGATTACATACAAATGGCTCCAAACAATAATTACAATCGTATGAGTCTATGCAGGAGGGTTATTGGCATCATGTGATCGCCCCAATATCCTTAAAGGAAGTATAGATGAATTTCAAAGCAGGCCAACGGTATTGTTGGCATTAGGTGCCGACTATCGTTTACGTTACTAGAAAGACCCACGAATGCAGGGAACCTGCTTTGTAGATACATCGAGGTTAGGGAGGGTAACGAGTACAAAACTCACCTTCCATGGGCCTTCATAGGTATGCTCTTATTCCGAGATATGTAAGGAGTCTGTGGTATAGTGCAGAGAAGGGATATATACTAAAGTATGCATTATTCGATTGAAGGTCCTTAGTGGATGTAGTCATATCTGGACTTGTATAGCTAAGCTCCCCCACTGCCTGCCTGATCCTCAAGCTTCCCATGGCTAAGAGCGAGGCCCCATATTTGGTAAGATCTATGCCATATTCCCTAGGGTTCATCCTCACCGTTGCTACAGTCAAACCTCTATAATTCCATCCGCTGACTTATACCTAGATATTCTCTCTACTGAATGGGACACCCATCCGTCCCATCCCCCAGGGTGTTAGCCCCAGAGAGTTAATCGGTGTCCACATACCCTCCCAATTGCACCCATTTGCATGGAATCCCATGGCCATGGCCTATGCAATAATGTAAGTTCGATGTAGCTACCTTTGGTCAGTTTTCCAGGACGGAAAGCTATAGGAACTTCCGAGACCGCCTGAAAGGCTTTGCGGCCCTGAGTCCTGATAGTCTTAAGATTATTCTTGTTACGTGGAGATAAGTTTTTCAATGCCAATAATTTGCATCCCCAGAACTTGCTCCCCAGCTCATCTTGTGCTTTTCAGTGTCGAGGATTATAACGTTATTAGGTTAGAACTAGAATGCACATGGTTCTCAAACCCACCCTGCACAAATAAGGTCAAGAGGCCCGACTCACAGTCTAGATACCAGGCGGGCTCCAGCTTCAGGGCTTGATAGCCACTGTGAGTTGCTTACCTTCTCAACACACCACTACACCCTGGTAAATGTTCTGGGATAGGTTTTTTTTTTTTTGGCCACGTGGCTCATTCTCTCCTTTCACCCTTCGCGTATGCGCCACAGGAAATACCCCAGGATGCAAAAGGTGTAAAGCAAAGAACTTCTTCTTGGTATTAAATCCTATACAGTTGGGCATTGTAGACACCCCGGTGAGCGTAAGAATTTTCTTGCCCCAGGTTATTCTCTGTTATAGGTACTGCTCATATAGATATGCAAAACATCTAGCCAGTAAGTTAATCCAGTCGCTCCCTAATACCTCTCGATGGGCATGCTGGGAAATGTTATGGGTCCAGTAGTGCCTCTAGCTGGATTCGAATTCCAACTTCTTAGATCCTGCCATCTGGGGGCAATGGCACAAATGACATCTACAAATGAATGTAGGGGTGAAGGTAGGCAATATCATTTTAGGCTCAAGTCCAGGTTCCCTACAATCAAGGGAATACGTATACGCGTGGGCCATGGCCCGAGATGACCATGAATGCATAACCCTCTGCTACCAGGTTTCGGGGAATTCTTCTAATCCCCGAGACCCCTCAGCAAGCCATTGTATATGTAGCGGGTGGGCGTTAGTCGGTTTGATATCACGCGTAGGTCTTCGGAGCGAAGTTCTATAATAGGGGGCCGGGGCCATGTTGAAACATCCACGTTGTATTAGAAATTCTTGAATGATATTGATGGTTATCGTACTTTAGATCTAGCCTTCCTTCTACGCCACTTGGAGAAAAGACCTTGATATCGAACTAAGGTAGCTCCGAGACCTGAGTGCGTGCCCGGCTATACACATGCCCTTAGAGCCCGATGTCCTCATATCGCCTAATTCTATCCTTGGTTGTGCAAATACTCTCTAGAAGGCTAGGTAAAGGTCTTAAGTATGGGGCCTTGGGACTCCCTTATTGCGAATTCGCATTTGATGTTGCTCAAACATCTATAGTCACTGTCTCAGACTTTCAGAAGCTAAACTATTTATTTATTCGGTTAGGATACTTTGGTTGGAATACTACTCTTAATGTGCCCTCTGACTATATATATCAGTGGTCGAGGGTACAGCAGTCGAGCCTGCTCTGGCCTGGGCCACGGCGGGCCTAGGGGTCTATGCTAATGGGGCCTTATGTGGATATAAAAGTGACTTTCTACGGTAACGCCTCTGTTAAGGATGGGTGTTTGATGCAGTATACAAGAGAGGTTTTATGTATATAAAGGAGGTTGACAGTATACGAATACTTATGCCGTCATCTTAGCCTGACTTCTGGATCCTACTGCATATCTCCATGTAATTACCTCCGTTTTGGAACAGTCTCTTATGAGATGCCTATCTAAGCATTTGTTATCGTACTTGCAACTGAGCAGAACCAAAGTGTGTGATGTAGTCTTAAGCTTGATCCCTTGAGAGTCACCTTTAATATTGGTTTTGGTACCGGTAGAAACTCGAGATGCGAAACGGCATGGCCACAGTTGAATAAGTGAGTACCTTACAGAAATATAACTTTCGAATTTCGTGGATGATTTACATTGTCGTGTCCAAAGGCATGCACGATGCACGAGATTAATATCAGAGTATTAACATATGATCTGTCTCTGGGGTTACCATAAATATTTACATAAAAGCGATCTGTGGCCCGCTCGACGTCACTTACTTACCCTGGTTTGATACCTCTCGAGTTTGCTCCAGTGTTATGCATGTAATAATGTAAACGAAGGGCTTCCCCCAAATTTGGTGTCTTTTCCGAGGCCTCGGAGGAAACCAAGGGCAGTAAGCTTTACCCAGGGAGCAAGAGATTGTGATAGATCTAGAGATTCGGCCCTTTTAGGTATACTTATTATATAGTAGTCGACCGCAATAAAATGAATGGCACCTACCAACATTTCCTAAAACGGAAACAATTACTGGGGAAAGAATTAGTCTGGTTGGCGTAAAAAGCACTGCTTTTACACTTGCACAATATCACGATGTAAAACAGCACGGATCCATGTGCCCCGAATCGCCCATATATACAATATATATTACATATATGAGTGGGAGCCCAACTGCCTTATGCAGGTTTTGCTTTGTTGACAAGGGTTCCAATTCAATCGGTAAATATTCTCGATATATTGCGACCAATCGCTCGATCTATCGTATCCAGACTCAATGATTATGCTAAGCGCTCCAATAAGATAAAGAGGGTCTGGGACCAAGACCACGCAAACGTGCATATATCACATTGGAGTGCTCATAATAAATTTCGAGTTCAAAATCGATGTCCAAAATCCCAGCCTGCAGGTCGTGGGGGGTACTTCAGTTGGATGCCAAGAGTCATGCAAATTTTCCCAAAGCGGGAATCCTCCATTTGGATTGGCCAAGACATAAGAACCAGACTCAGCTGTTACTAGTGGTATTGACACACCTCAAACATGCCTTCACTCCATGTGTTCTCCTATGACCTCTCAACTAGAGGTCTCACCTACCTCCAATGTTAAATCGATATACATCGGTATGCGTACGTAAACGGAATACTTAGCTAGGAATAGGTATGTATATAGCTAAGTATTAATATTGGGTATTACTATACTGTACTGTTTCAGACCCACCTATGAGTTTCTGCGCGTCTCTCCTGTGGCAAGGGACTGCTAACGCATTCCGACTGAATCTCAGTACCTCTCTATGGTTATGGTCATCTCAAGATCCAGATCCCAATGATGGTACATGGGTTGCAAAACCCCAATATGTTCAGGGATCCATATTTTTCAGGGATCCTACTTCAGCGTCGATCCCACTAAGGCATGCACCAGGTCCGGGATCAGCATCCCAGTCGCCGATACCTAGAGTAAACGAGGCGACGGATGCAATAGGTACCCCACTTACCGCTCTAAAATCGTCAAACCGCTTGTAGTTGATACATAGTCATCCATCAACCTTAGACTTTATAGATACCTCCGAGCTCACGATATATATTGGCCTACGATATGGAAGTAAACACATATCGCGAAAGAAATAGGCAGAGTTCTAGACCTATAGATCTTCCATTGAATCAGGTCAAAGACAAAGAGATTGATATGCCCTTACAACCACTCATGCTGGGGGAAGGTAACTTATGGTAGAGTAGGAAACATCATTAAGGATAGAGAACAGCTAACGAAGAGAGATGCTTTTACTAATTCAAGTAGAAATTTGAATTCACTTGTCTTGGGATCAAGTGACGACCGGGTGGCTGTTAGGATACAAACCTGCCAGACTAATACAAACACCCGAGATCCCAACACATCTTACCACAGAACGCGGTAAGTCTATCAGGAGCCCCCTAGTACTAGCCTTCGAAGTCTCCGCATCACCATCTGCTTCATTCTGATTTCGCAATCTCACACACTACCACGATCTACACCTGCCTGACCACTGGCAGCGAGTAGTTACCACCGGGCGCTGTCTGGCGAAAGCCATGAAGCATAGGTACTCCCAGGGATTAGAGGGTTTTAACGCCTATCACCTCCTCTGTCCAATACAGCCCAAAAAAATTCTATGGAATGTATCCCTGTGAGAGGGCTGTCCGGTACGGTATCCGTTATCATATCAGTAGCCTATCGTACCCAGCTCATAATCTGGCAACCTTGGAGATATTCTCGAGTTTCTACCCCAAACTGAAGCTTATTTTTCACAATGGTTATTTGCAACCATCTTATCCCCTACATCTACAATTATTTATTTGTGCTAATACCCAAATGGTCTTTATATATTGACTAGTCTCGTGAAATTGACTAGACTATCTTGATGCCAAGCCACTACTCAAACTACTGTCGGGAAACAGCATAAGATTATCTAAGAGTAGTATATTTGTTAAACAGGTCCTCTTATGCAACAGGTCTTGTAATTGGATATTAGTCTGGTTGGCACAAGCCCCTCCCCTCGGAAGAGGATTGGATATGGGATATGGAACCAGACTAGGGTATGGGGATCATCTGTAGATTTCTGTCAAAGAACCATACCTTTGCAAACAAGCACCCCATAAGAATTGATACAACACCCTTCTACAAGAGGAAGCTTTTTAAGTAATAAAGAATTTTATATGGATTTTATGCTTAATAGCTTTTGGCTCAGGCTGTATTTGAAGCTGAACAGCTGTGTTATAAAGGTTTGGATTTCCCGTGACTCGGCAGCAACCTAATACCGGGGATTTTTGATGAGATCAAGTCCCATTAGTCCATATTCGGAAGTCGATAATCTTGGCTTGACAAATCCGTACCTAGGTACCTAGAGCTTCTAGCCATATCGGGCTACTTCTCTTGGAACGACGCAAAAGTTAGTCGGAGGATTCCGGAAGCAGTGATGTTCGCCGACCCAGGACCGTGCCGATGAGACTAGTAATTCTATTATGGGGCTGATTTTTACTTCGTATTCAATCTGGAACAACTTAGGACCCCCAATAGAGACGGCTCAGACTGACGAGGCTCAATGGCGGTGCCTGATATTCCTGCATTATGGACATCGATGCATATGCATTGATCGGCAGAGCTGGTTACTGGAATGAGAGCAATCAGGGGCTGGTCGTTCCAGCTCCACGGAGAAACTGGGACTGTGGACACAAGGCTCATTATAGGCCGCCGTGGGACAAACCCAGATGCCACCCACAGTCAATGAGACACATTGAGCCCGATATCTCCCGGTTCCCAAGGCCCATTGAATGCATGGGATATCCAGGAATAATATTGTTGCATCTCAAGCACCGATTGGTGAACTTGCTATCCTCGTGGGTATCCAAACCGTCAATCTTGCGGTATTTAGAGAAGCTCACTATCTTATTCAGATGCTCAGCTCCCTGAAGCCCTCTCGATCGGATCCCCAACCTAAACACAACTTTTCAGATGGCACCTATCACCCCAGGCGATGAGTTGACTGAGGCTGATGCAGGGTCCTCATGTGTTATTCTGCCCGAACCAAGATCATCTTCAGGTACATCGGCCTGGTTGGTCAAGAGAACAACTAAGTTGAGATACCTTGTACATGTGGTCTCAGTGTGGGGTGAGTCATCTAGCGGGTACAGGTCGAATTGACAGGGAACCTACAATTTCTTTGCCACATATTCGGCGACTGTTACCATCACAGGGCCTGTGGTTGGTACATAGCTCTATGCGTGGGGTTGCATTCTCAGGTACCGGGGTGAACGGACGGTTCGTCTAGGTAAGTTTCATGCCCCGCATCGTCATTACCATGCACCTTATATTGTTTTTTCCCATGGAGGGGGGCACGTGCGCATGACAGGGACAGTTTCTGTGCGTGGTTAAAGCCCGTTTGCCCTCACGACAGAAGCACAATCTCGATTTGGAGTCATCCAATGTTTGTTCCGATGGTACGAGACTAGTTCCGATTACCTCACTCTTGCACAAAGTGTTTGTACTATAACTGTCCAGCAAAGAACAAGAACAATTTAAGCTTCGATTTTTATTGGTGTCGCCGAAAGCACTATCGAATGGCTCGTATAGCTGTAGCGCCGAGACGAATTAGTGTGAGTCTAAATAAGCACCAATACACCAGACTGTAGCTCTCGGAAGGCACTGACTCGGCATGTGGGTGAAAACCATGGACTTATCACGTTGCTTGAGCCTGGAGGCTTATCTATGGCAGGTTGCTAATATTTTTGACGTTATCAATTGGTCGGTTCATGGGAGCCTGGTACCTAGCTTGCCAAGTCTCGATCCAGGCCGCAAACCCAGAGCTGCATAAACGGTTGCATACTATCATTTCTCCCCCTCAATATCACAGGCGAGATATTTGGAGGGGTGGACTACTAGATTGCCTATGAGCCCGCCTAATTTTCCTTTCCTTGCTTTTTCGAACCAGTTGCGACTTTTTTCCAGAGGGCCCTATTTAAGTATATGTAAAGAGCTCATTCTCCCACACCTTTCTTCTGTTCTTTCTTCATTCATCATTTCTCACTCCTCGACCACCTCTGGGTCGACTTATACTCGAGAGAGCTCACGCACCACGAATCAAGGGCTTCAAGGATCATTACCCAAACTAAATCAGTCAGAAAACCCCACACGGTATCACAAGCCAGCACAAGTAGGATCGAGGGCCAGCGGATATCTCTTCTTAGGGCTTCTGGGTAGCTCGCTAGGTCGAAGCAATGGCTCCACTTCTCCAAGACTACATTCCCAAAGCCATTATCGAAGACGAGGAAGTCACGAACATCTACAACTATCAGAATACACCAGAAAATAAATCATGGGCTGGTGTTCTGCCACTTAAGCAGGGACTTTATGACCCTGAATTGGAAAAGGATGCCTGTGGTGTTGGTTTTGCGGCGTGAGTACCCAAACTTACCACTCGCCCAATTGGTCAAACTAACACTTCTCAAAGTCACATCAAGGGAATTGCGAGCCACAAAATCCTGAGTGATGGTAAAGTCCAATTCAAGTTTTGGGCCACCGAGTGGTACTAACTCTTGAAATAGCTCGGGGTTTGCTTTGCAATATGACCCACCGTGGTGCTGTAGGATCCGATGTCCGTGACGGTGATGGAGCAGGTGTTATGACATCAATTCCCCATAAGTTCTTTGTCAATCAATTCGGGCGAGAGAATGGAATTGAGCTTCCTCCCCGGGGCCAATATGCCGTTGGAAATATTTTCTTCAAGCCAGACACCGAGATCATAGAGGAGAGCAAGGCGACTTTTCTTAACATTGCCGAATCACTAGGCCTGCGAGTATTGGGATGGAGAAAGGTTCCCGTTGATAGCACCATCCTGGGGCCTGCAGCCCTGTCCAGGGAGCCCACAATATTGCAGCCTTTTATCGTTTTACAAGAATCCTATGGCCCTGGGAATGCCCCATCGGCCAACCCTTCCAACCCCTTTGATGAGAGGCGTTTTGAAAGACAACTCTATGTGCTGAGAAAACGAGTCTCGCACACAATTGGGCTACAGAAATGGTTCTATACGTGCAGTTTGAGTAATAAGAACATCGTCTACAAGGGACAACTATCGCCGGTGCAAGTCTACAGCTATTACCATGACTTGGTGAACGTCGACTATGAAGTTTACTTTGCTCTCGTACATTCGCGGTTCTCCACAAATACTTTTCCCAGTTGGGATCGTGCACAACCTTTACGATTGGCGGCTCACAATGGTTCGACGCCTGCTCCAGAATTCACATTGGAATCTTGCTAATCTGTGTTGCTAACAGGTGAGATAAACACACTACGCGGCAACAAGAATTGGATGCGTGCTCGTGAAGGTGTGATGAAATCTAAGCTCTTCGGTGAAGAATTGGATGACCTTTACCCCATCATCGAAGAGGGAGGGTCTGACTCCGCTGCGTTTGACAATGTTCTTGAGCTACTCACAGTCAACGGTGTTCTGTCACTTCCAGAAGCTGTCATGTTACTGGTTCCCGAAGCCTGGCAAGACCAGCCTAACATCGATCCTAAAAAGGCAGCTTTCTATGAATGGGCAGCATGCTTGATGGAGCCTTGGGATGGTCCTGCACTATTCACTTTTGCTGACGGGCGATACTGCGGAGCCAACTTGGATCGAAATGGTCTTAGGCCTTGCCGATTCTATGTCATGGACGACGACCGTATCATTTGTGCATCGGAGGTGGGGACAATTGGTATTGATCCAGAGAGGATTGTACAAAAGGGTCGACTACAACCAGGGAAGATGTTGCTGGTTGATACTGTCGCAGGTCGCATTATTGATGACAAGGAGCTGAAGCAGCAGGTGTCATCCCGGATGGATTTCCAACTTTGGGTCGATAAGCATTTGCTTAAGCTCCCAGCTCTTGTTGAAAGAATGGAGAAGCTCGATGTCTCTCTTGAAGGTACTCTCGATGATTCAACTGTACAGACTGATTGCAGGTTACAGGCTTTCGGATACTCATTTGAGCAAGTTAGCTTGCTGCTTGGTCCCATGGTAGGAACTTTCAACACTGGAGATTGTATTTGGATGTTGCTAACGGCAAATATAGGCTGCTGATAACAAGGAAGCTCTTGGGTCGATGGGCAATGATGCCCCACTGGCATGCTTGACCAGAGAGCCCCGTCTGTTATATGAATACTTCCGGCAACTTTTCGCCCAAGTAACTAATCCTCCGATCGACCCAATTCGTGAAGCGATCGTTATGTCCCTTGATTGTTACGTTGGGCCCCAAGGAAACGTTCTTGAGATGAATCCTCAACAATGCCACCGTTTACTTCTTCCTTCTCCAGTGCTTTCCTTGGAGGAATTCAATGCGATTAAGCACATGGACAAGGCATACAGAAGCTGGACCGTGCAAAACATTGACATCACGTTCCCTAAGTTAGAGGGCATTGAGGGGTATATCAATGCGCTCGATAGGATATGTGACGAGGCTACAGAAGCAATTGAGAAGGAGAACAATGTTATTATTTTAACGGATCGAACGACTTGTGCCGACAGAGTGCCACTTTCCGCTCTTCTGGCATGCGCTGCTGTTCACCACCATCTCGTCCGGAATAAGATGCGTTCTAAGATTGCATTGGTGGTCGAAACTGCTGAGGCCCGAGAGGTCCACCATATGTGTGTGCTAGTGGGATATGGTGCGGATGCAATTTGCCCCTACCTAGCCATGGAATGCATTTTGAAGATGAACCGAGAAGGATTACTGAAGGGTTCTCTCACTGATGAAAGAATTATTGACAACTACAAGCACTCATGTGATGGTGGTATCCTTAAAGTCATGAGCAAGATGGGTATCTCTACCTTGGCCAGTTACAAGGGAGCCCAAATTTTCGAGGCTCTTGGTGTTGCCGAGGATGTCGTGCAACGATGCTTTACTGGAACTGCTACACGTGTCCAGGGTGTGACTCTTGACATTATTGCACAGGATGCTTTTGCATTCCATGAGAGGGGTTATCCATCACGAAAAACTATTACCATCCCTGGATTGCCTGAAACCGGTGAATATCACTGGAGAGCTGGTGGTGAAGCTCATATTAATGACCCAGTCAGTATCGCCAATATCCAAGATGCCGTACGAACAAAGAACGACAAGTCCTATGAGGCGTATTCCCTTGCAGCATACGAATCCATCAAGGACTGCACATTGCGTGGTCTTTTAGATTTTGACTTTGAAGGTTCTTCTCCAGTCCCTATCGATCAAGTGGAACCATGGACGGAGATTGTACGAAGGTTCTGCACCGGTGCAATGTCCTATGGATCCATATCCATGGAGTCACACTCAACCCTAGCTATTGCAATGAATCGCCTTGGAGGGAAATCCAACACAGGTGAAGGTGGTGAAGATCCAGAGCGAAGCAAGAGACTAGAAAATGGCGATATTATGAGATCCGCTATCAAGCAGGTCGCATCAGGCCGGTTTGGTGTTACATCTTACTATCTCTCTGACGCTGACGAGCTACAGATCAAAATGGCGCAAGGAGCCAAGCCCGGAGAAGGTGGTGAGCTTCCGGGTCACAAGGTTTCCCAATCCATCGCAAAGACAAGGCATTCCACTCCAGGTGTCGGTCTAATTTCTCCACCTCCGCATCATGATATCTACTCCATTGAGGACTTGAAGCAGCTGATCTATGATCTGAAATGCTCTAACCCTCGCGCTAGAGTTTCAGTGAAGCTTGTCTCGGAGTCTGGTGTTGGTATCGTTGCCTCTGGCGTAGTGAAGGCAAAGGCTGATCACATTCTAATTTCTGGACATGACGGAGGTACTGGAGCATCTCGATGGACTGGTATCAAATACGCTGGTCTGCCTTGGGAATTGGGTCTTGCAGAGACACACCAAACCCTCGTTCTAAACGACCTTCGAGGGCGTGTCGTTGTCCAAACTGATGGCCAATTGAGAACTGGTCGTGACGTCGCTATTGCTTGCCTGCTTGGTGCGGAGGAATGGGGTTTCGCGACTACACCCCTTATTGCTATGGGTTGTATTATGATGAGGAGTGAGTGTCCCTATACTAGAATGTATTGCATCATCAGCTTATATGCTATTGAACAGAGTGTCACTTGAATACATGCCCTGTGGGTATTGCCACACAAGATCCTGAGCTCCGCAAGAAGTTCACTGGTACACCGGAGCATGCCATCAACTTCTTCTACTATGTGGCAAATGAGCTTCGTGCCATCATGGCAAAGCTCGGCTTCAGAACCATTAATGAGATGATTGGGCGCACCGAGAAGCTTCGTTTTGCAGAAGAGCTTCGTACACCTAAAACCGCAAATCTTGATCTCTCTCGTATCCTCACGCCCGCCCACCAACTTCGCCCTGGCGTTGCTACCTACAATGTACGCAAGCAAGACCATCGCCTACATGTTCGCCTGGACAATAAACTTATCGATGAGGCTGAGTTTACACTTGAGAAGGGTATTCCTTCAAGGGTTGAGTCCGATGTGGTCAACACAGATCGTGCACTTGGTGCTACGTTATCTTACAGGATCAGCAAGAGGTTTGGGGAGAATGGCCTGCCAACCGATACCGTCCATGTCAATCTCAGAGGCTCCGCTGGCCAATCTTTCGGTGCATTCCTTGCCGCTGGTGTTACCCTTGAGCTTGAGGGTGACGCCAACGACTATGTCGGCAAAGGTCTATCAGGAGGCCGCCTCGTTATCTATCCACCACGTGCATCTGTGTTCAAATCTGAAGAGAATGTTATTGTCGGAAACGTGTGCTTGTACGGAGCAACCTCTGGTACCTGCTTCTTCAGCGGAATTGCAGCAGAGCGTTTCGCTGTCAGGAACTCAGGTGCGACAGCAGTTGTTGAAGGGTGTGGTGACCATGGCTGTGAGTACATGACTGGTGGGCGAGTCCTTGTCTTGGGTGGCACCGGACGAAATTTCGCGGCTGGTATGTCTGGAGGTATTGCATATGTCCTCGACATGAGGCACGACTTTGCGCAGAATGTCAACACGGAAATGGTGGAGCTTTCCCCCATTACCGACCCACACGAAATTGCCTTTGTCCGAGGCCTCATCGAGGACCATCATCACTATACTGGCTCTGAACTTGCTGCTAGGATTCTTGTTGACTTCAACAGAGCTCTTCCCCGCTTTGTCAAGGTTCTTCCTACTGACTATAAGAGGGTGCTAGCTGAGGAGGCCGCTAAGGCCGCTGCTGCTAGACGTCTCGCGAGCTCGCTACCATACATGAACCTTACTAGCAGATCTTCTACCCCTAAGAAGAAAGAAGATGCCGATAAGAACCATGAAAGCTCAATGCTTGACCTTGAAGACAGTATCACTGACATTAAAGCTGAGAAGGCAAAGGCTGCATTGGTGCTAGACAAGACCAAAGGTTTCATGAAATATAACAGGCGTAGCGAGAAGTACCGCAACCCGAAGACAAGAATACAAGACTGGGCTGAATTGTCGAAGAGATTGGACGAAGACGAGCTGAAATATCAGTCTGCTCGCTGTATGGACTGTGGTGTTCCTTTCTGCCAGAGCGATACTGGTTGCCCTATCTCTAACATCATCCCCAAGTGGAATGAACTTGTGTTCGAGAGCAGATGGCGGGATGCCCTTAATAAACTTCTTCAGACAAACAATTTCCCCGAATTCACAGGAAGGGTTTGCCCTGCCCCTTGCGAAGGTTCTTGTGTGCTCGGAATCAACGAGAGTCCCGTGGGTATCAAGAGTATCGAGTGTGCCATCATTGACCGCGGATTTGAAATGGGCTGGATGGTTCCTCGTCCTCCTCCAGTCCGTACTGGGAAGCGTGTGGCTATCATTGGGTCTGGTCCAGCTGGGTTGGCAGCTGCCGACCAGCTGAATTGTGCAGGTCACAGCATCACTATGTATGAGAGAGCCGACCGCATTGGGGGGCTCTTAATGTACGGTATTCCGAACATGAAACTGGACAAGACTATTGTTCAGCGCCGGGTTGATTTCATGGCCGCTGAGGGTATTGAATTTGTCACGGGTGTCCACGTTGGGCAAGATATTCACTTGAAGGACCTCAAGGATGACAACGACGCTGTTATCATTGCCACTGGGGCTACTGTCGCCAGAGACCTACCCATTCCAGGCAGAGATTTGAATGGCATCCACTTCGCCATGAGTTTCCTGCATGACAATACAAAGTCATTTCTGGATTCAAATCTGCAAGATGGAAAGTACATCTCTGCGAAGGGTAAGCACGTGGTAGTTATTGGAGGTGGTGATACTGGGAATGATTGTATTGGTACTGCTGTCCGCCATGGTGCCAAGTCAGTCATCAACTTCGAGCTCCTACCACAGCCCCCGCAAGAAAGAGCTTTTGACAACCCATGGCCACAGTGGCCCAGGATTTACCGCATTGACTATGGTCATTCTGAGGTCAAGACTCACCATGGGCGTGACCCCAGAGAGTACTGTGTCATGTCAAAGGTTGGTTTCTCTGAATGCCCTAATTTGCTGAGTGATACTGATGTTTTATTTACAGGAGTTTGTGAGTGATGGGAATGGCAACGTCAAGGGTATCAACACTGTCCGCGTTGAGTGGACTAGGAGCGCACGGGGCGGGTGGGATATGAAACAAGTAGAAGGATCCGAGCAGTACTTTGAGGCCGACCTTGTCCTCCTCTCCATGGGTTTCCTGGGTCCAGAAGATCGCGCTCTTGCGGGCATCGAGAAGGATGCAAGGAAGAACGTCAAGACTCCCCCTGGTCAATATTGCACGAATACTCATGGTGTATTCGCAGCAGGTGATTGCAGGAGAGGACAGAGCCTGATTGTATGGGGTATCAATGAGGGTCGTATGTGCGCCCGAGAGGTCGATCAATATCTGATGGACAACACGTGTTTGCCAGTGAGTGGAGGCATCGTTCTGAGGAACGAGCTGATTCAAATGACACCAAAGATAGAGGAGTTGCCGCAAATAGTTGTCACTTAGGTAGTTCTAGTGTATTGCGATCTAATGCTTCCTTCAATTTTGTTCTCGTTGTGCTATGGTTTTTTGGACAGGTACGGAATTACGGGGCATTTCCTCTGGTTTTACTTTTTTATATCTCTTCTATTATTATATCCTCTCTCTCAGTATCTGTTTTTTTTTCTCCATATGGTTTCTCCTCATTGTTTTGGGAGTTAGGTTTTCTCGCTGCATCTGGTTCTGCAAATTGGCAAAAGTACATGAGAAAAATGGGAAAAGATGGGATCTGGAGGATAAACGGGTAAGAGAATAAAAGTGAGCAAGGTCAAAGATGGACCAATTTGCGTTAGCAGTAAGGATGGCGTGCTTTTGTTTTCATTCGCGAGTTATTTACGTTGTCTTCTTCATGCGCCTGTCTGACCTTGCTTTCATTATATGCCTTGTTTCAGAGCTACTACCTTAGTACATAGTCAAGTCCAATGCCTTCATCAATACTCTTCGGTTCTGATGCTTTGAGCAGCATGGTCTAGCTGGGTCGCCCAGTGAACCTTAGCTGCACTGTAAAATTATCTTATGCATGTCTGGAGAGGCGGACTAGGGCTATGCTCCAACTTTTAACTGTCTTCTCCCCTAGGACAGTCCTTTGAGGACACTTGAAGCATTCAGGGTAACGTGGGACCGTGGCTCTTGGCGCCGAGCCTGTATACTTTAACCCAAACATTGTCTCATCAAGACGACACCAGCATCGACCAAAGCCATCATGCCGACTGTCAACACGAAGCTCTACCCTCGCTCGGTCGTCAAGCGAATAGTCAAAGCCCATACAAAGTGCAATACTTCAAAGAATGTTGACGTTTTGGTATGTCGCTATCACAAGAATCATGAGCACTCTTTCACTAATCGAATCGTTGGCTCCATAGCTATATCTCGATTACGTGTTATTCCTCCAGAAGTACGCGTACTTCCTACAATTCTTCCGGGGTAACATACTAATTATAATTTGCTTTTCCGGTGGAATCAGGCTCATGAACGAAGCCGGAATTGAGGCCAAACAAGCCAAGGAGAAAGCTATTGCAGCACGGCATATCAAAAAAGTGCAAACAGTAAGTCATGCATATTCAGAAAACGATGGGACTGTGATATTGATGCCCCCTAAAAGCACGTGCTTCAGGAATTTAATGCATGAGCAATGTATGATACTAGGTGCGGGGAGAAAGGTGTGGGGGAAAGGTGTGGGGGAAAGGTGTGGGGGATAGGTGTGGATGGGGACTCTCGGGACGGCGTTGATGGCGTACTCATACTTACAGGAGACTCAAAGTTACTCCTTACATTTTGATACATAGTCTCATCACTATTGATGCAGCCAATCAAACCATTTTTCTGGGGAACCAATATTAATTAACCTGTAGTATGCTTTGTTTCAAATTGTGCCTTGCAAAATTTACGCTAGTCCTTGAAACCATCATCCCGAATAGTTTGTATCTCGTTCTGTGCCGAGTCCCATTTCGATATTTTTTCTCCTACCAATGACAGCGCGCAACTGGTTACTGCACTTGCAGCAAACGGCTTCGCTAATTTCACATGTTTGGTAAAGTCGTTTTGCGTTACAGGCTCCAGCCCATTCGCTGTGTTTCTCGTCGGTACATAGGCTGGTTGCTCAGTCGGAACACAAAAAATGATTTCTATTCTGGTAGGGTTAGGCCAAAGAGCAGGACTTTCATTTTCCCTTGTTCTCGTGCCCAGATTTTCCTTCACACAATCGATTGATCATTGTGAGACCAATTTTCCCAGTTGCTCAAGGCACGAGACTATATTATTGTTCAATATAACTAGTGCCTAACTACATACCTATCTCACAAGTCACGGAACTACTAGCGGAAAATCTGTCGGCTACCCCTGCTCCTCCAAACCACACAAAACATATCGAAGCCTTGTCCCACTCAAGCAACCCCTCAATTGTTACTGCTACTGCTCGATCTCACACTCATCACCACTTGGACCTGGACCAAACCTCACTCGATCAACTCACATTCATACAAAAATACACTACTATGTCAACTCCCCAAGTAGCAGACATTTCCACCCAGAAGAAGGCCAACCGAAAGAAGTCGAAGAAAGCTTCTGCCGAGGGTGCATCTAGCCCTACCGATGCCAACAACGTGAACGAAGTCACAGCCTTATTAAAGCTTATCCCAGAGCAATTGGAGCCCTCCCAGGACCCTGCTACTGATCTTAAGAGAGAAAACGAAGCCATGAAGGAGATTAGCAAGTAAGTGTCTACACCGACTTCGCAACTTCACTGCCTAACAACCATGCCACCCAGGCGTGAAAAAAAATTAAGGAAGAAAATAGTAAGTACACCAAACCCACCGCCTCTCATTTTCACTCTTCGGTTGTTTACCACTGTGAACCCTAAGAGCATCAAACTGACGAGGGGCAAACACAGCTCTTGATTGAGGGCTCTGAAGAGAAGATCAAGGACCTCACCGAGGAAGAAAAGGCTATCAAACTCAATGCCGATGAGCGTCGAAAGATTTCGGAGAAGCCAGTTCATCTTGCAGTCCACAAAGAACTGAAAGACGTAATGGATATCCTCATCAAACATGATGCTATGGAGGAAAAGCGAATTACTTCCGAAAAGGCACAAGTTGCTGCTGCTCATGCTGCTGAGCTTGAGAAGGCAATTGTAAAGGCAAAAGAGGAGGGCCGCAAAGAAGCCACAGATAAAGCCGACGAAGATCTTCAGTTGCTTCTATCATTCTTGAGGAATGTTAGCTTGAGAAGAAGCTGGGCTGCTAACGGACAAGTTCTGGATCCTTCGGAGGAAAAGGCCTTTGAGGCAGCACTTATTGCAGTCTATGAAGGAACTGATAATGCTTTGGCAGCTTGCAACAAGCTTTTCAGTGGACTCGATGAACCAGTAAAGGAAGGTGCAACCACATGTAAGTCCTTCCCCGTACCCAAGCTATTGTAGAAGCTTCAAACATACTACCCCAACCCTCTGTATTACCTACTGACCTCCTTTTCAGGGACCCAACTCAAAGAGCTCTGTACCAAGAAGCCAGAGGCCACTGAAGAAGAAGCAGCCCAGGTGGAAGCTGCGTTTGAAGGAAGTGATGTCCCTGAGGCATCCCCATATACAGCAGAACCAGTAACTGAGGTTATCAGCGAAGATGCCCCAGCAGGGGATGCCCCAGCCGAAGAGAACATTGTGATTGAGAAGGAAGCGGTCATGGACTCTATGGACCATATTGTCATTCTAGCAGAGGACATCGAGGCTGCCCCTCCTGCCGTCACTACCACCGGTGAGGCAGCTGCCAATATCGCGGCAGAATATCCTTCTGAACCTGCAACTGAACAAACAAGCACACCAGCAGTAGAAACCGACCCCCCTGTTCTCACGGAAGCGGCTCTCAACACCCAAGCTGAACCAGTTGAGGAGGCAGCCAAGACAACGGACGAAGCCCCAAAGACCAACGGTACTTATAATGGCGGTGGACGCGGAGGGCATCGTGGAGGATTCCGGGGATACCGTGGGCACCGTGGGAACCGTGGGGACCGTGGGGATCGTGGGGATCGTGAGCACCGTGTGGATGGCTATCGACCAAGAGGTGACTACCGTGGGCATAGAGGTGACCATCGTAGCGGCGAGGGCCGTGGTAGTTATGGGGGAGGCAGGGGTGATAGGGGTGATAGGGAAGGATACAGAAGCAGGGGGGATTCGGGAAGAGCCAGTGGTTATAGGGGAAGAGGTCCATTCCAACAGAATCCGCAACAACAGCCACAAACTCAGGGCATCTAGCCAACATATCGACCGGGGGCGTCTCTAACTTAGCCATATCGGGAGATTCCTGTCGACGGCGCGAGACATGTCCTCTTTCATATGACCCCTCAGAGTTTGCACATTATGACTCGGATTTTCTTGATCTCCACTTTCCTGTTTGCTTTTACGATCTCTCTTTTATTTTAGCAGGTTTGGAGCATTGTTATTCGCGTTCTAGCATCTCATGGTACCACAAAAATCTACATGATCATTTCTGGCTGTTATCTTCATTTTAGTGCGTAATGGGTTATTTCCAAGGGGTTAGATGTTCATGAAGCATTTAATGGGGCGACAGAATCCGGAGGAATGGAAGGAGGTGTGGAAGTGGATCCAAAATAATTCAGAACGTTGTCCATACGCTGTCTCTCAGTTGTCTATACAAATAGTAGCTAGATGCGGATTTTGCCTTGCGTGTACTATGCCTGCCTTCATTACCCCTCTTTGAATCATGGCCCCTGGTTGTAATGTATGCCCGCGATCTTGGATGATGTGATTTACTGCCAGCAAAGCGGGTTTGTAAAAAGTTCTGAAGTGGCATTGTATTTAATAGGCATGGAGCATTTGAGCCCCACCCTCCCACCTCTTATACCTCGCAGTCGTTCAAGGCGCTTTACGTAGAAGGGTTCTATTCCAAGGTAATGGCAAATGAAATTCTGACACTCTTTCGCCGCGTCCATGACATTCACCCTTTATCTGTTGGCAAGATGCGGCGAACGAAAGAGCTTTCTACGATTACATAACGTTTCATTACCGAGAACGCCTTACCCCTCCGGTCGTCGGTATCGGCTCGGAGTTGGCTTGAGTTCACTAGCCCAGCGCTCCATACATCTTGCCGACCCATGTGTTTTGAGGGTAACACTCATGCGCTGCTGTTGAGAACTCATAGAAGAGGAAACAAGTTTCAATCTCCCAATACACCATCTATCCACCACAACCCCCGCGCCTGTGGTCTGGTTGCACCGCGCCTTGCCTCCCGCTCTATATAGCGGGAGGGTGATTCTTTATCCCGTTAGTCAAACGCCCCCCCGCCTCGGTATATCGTCCCCAGCACACTGTTTCCTACGCCGCAATCAAACACAGCCGGCTACGGAATCAACAGCTGCATATCTCGACAACCTATCAAATCTCAAATACATATAACTCAGCTCTCGAATTGCAATAGTACCATAAAATTGACCCTTCTGCTTCATTTGAGTTCATACTGCACACCTCAGGGGGGTAGGTGGTGGCAAGCTGCCTTTGGGATATTGATGGCGGAGGATGAAGACAAAAAATCGACACTGCAGATGCAGGGGGGTTTTATCCGTTCCCAGTCTCGCGCTGTAACTGCTGATAGCGTAACCAATGACAGCCCTTAGCGCAAGGATGCAAAAATTAGCTTGGTCTCGACCCAAGTTGGGTCACAATATCACAATAGGCTCTAGTCCCGTGCCAGGCTTGTAATTTTTTGTAAATCTACAAAGTATAGGGCTGATTGTTTGACGAGGGGTAACTCAAGTACGCCAAGACTTGGAGTGCAAGTGCGTCAGCAAATGCGGCACGAGATCTAAGTTACTTTACCACGGTAGGTAAGTACCATGTACATAGGTATCTCTACCATTACAACCCCAAAATAAATCCTGAATACCTGGGGGGGATATCTTGAGGACTCCTTCACTTGATTACCTGAATGCTCAACTAATTCATAGGAATTGAGCAAGGGATAAATTTTTTAAGAACAGAGTAGATTACATAAGTACCCTTGAATGCACAGTTGGGTGTAGTTTCAGGACTGCCTCCAAGTAAAGGTTGTTTTTTGCCTTGGCCAACCAGTTGCTCAGTGAGAGGTGCTGTTTAGCGTGATCGCTCAGCGACTGATGAGAGTGGGAAGAAGTCGAGACTGTATGGAAGTTGATGGCAAATTTCCCGTACACAGCACAGTAACTCTGTTCCTGGCGGTGCATCGGATAAATTTATGATCCCCCCACACGTGTGTTCCTACAGGTAGTCAGGGGAGTGTGATGGCATGGCATTGAGATCACGAAGCTCCTTCCACTTAGCGAATCGTTACTAGATTCACTTTGCTCTTAGCCCGTGGAGTTCCTATTCTTCGATCATTCCAAATCCGTTCCAACTCATCCCCTTCTGTGAATCCTGTTCCTACTTAGTCCTCGCTGCTGCTAAGACAGAGGTCACACCGTCCGATAGATACGGAGTACACTACCGCCATATACACCACCCTCCAACTGACCTTACTACTATTTAGTACCTTCACTCGTTTGTTTCTACGCTGTCTCGACTTATCTCACCTCTGCTCAGAAGGGCGACCAAGATCCCTCCCTCTTCAACCACGGTTTCAAGTGTTGCTTTACACACAGCACCGTTGAAACTCTGAGAATTAAGTACCACTCACATACCAGAAGTACATCGCTTTGGTACTGGAACGGGTTAGCAGAGTGACCGGACCTACCAAGCACGCCACCGCTATTGCTGCCAAATACAGTGTGTGTTAACGTATCGGGAGCTTTTCGTACCGCAGCATCGCCTTTTCCTTCCTCAGCTTCCAGCACAATTGGCACGATTGTTTCTTCTCACTGTGCCTGTATTTCCAGCAACCCGCTGGCGGTTTTGGAACCTAATCGCTGTCGGAGATCAGCGGAGCTGCCGGCCTAACAACGCCTCGTGACAACACCTCCGGCAGACTCGAGAATACCGACAGGATGCCTCCGAGGTCAAGGTCGTCATCACTGTCCTCGCTCTCGTCAGTGGAATCCGAGGACGAGAAGGCTTTCAATGCCCGTATTTCCGGCAATTCCAAAACGCAGAAGAATCAAGCGGATTTCGAAGTTGTCATCAACAGTAAATTATCACCAGCAGCAAGTGGCAGTGCAGAAGAGTATGAATCGTTTCAAGAAGAGAAAGAAGCGGAGGGGAAAGAAGCTGCTACCGAGAATGGGGGCGAGATGGATGCCGAGGGAAATGTGGTTGATGATGAAGAGATTGCCCCCGACCACTACTACGGCGGCGGGAAAATCCCAGTGTTTAAACCTGTGAGTACTTCCGTGCCCAGCTGAGTTTGAGGCGCATTACAATTGGTGTGGCTCGTAAGAGGCGATGCTACGTGATTGAGTTGATTGGGAGCGTGTATCTGTGCCGGAGTAGCAGGAAGAGAGATCATCACGATAGGTTGGGTGATCTGATCTTCCGCTATATGTCTACCAGGCACTACCGTCTCACAATAGACCAATTCGCTTGACAACCAATTTTTGCTAACCAATTCTCACTTTCTTGAATTATCTAGACCATGAAACAATTTGAATCCTTCAAAAAGTTTGTCGATAAAATCAACCATTATGGGATGAGATCGGGGATCGTGAAGATTATTCCACCCAAAGAATGGTTCGCTCTTCCCGCTCTGTCGGCGCTATGTTGCCCCCACGCCATGCCCGTTACCTGCACATACCTGCACATCGATGCAGCTGGGCCGGCCCTAATTACTTGCCGCCACATGATAACACCATTGAGAGTGTACACTTAGCACCGATTGCTAATGCTTGCTTTTCTTTTCTAGGTTGGATATGCTACCTACCCTGGATGACAAGGTTAAGGATATAAAAATCAAGAACCCAATTGTTCAGCATATCAACGGGAACTCAGGAACATTTAGACAAGAGAATGTGGAGAAGCAGCGAACATATAACTTACCTGAATGGAGGAAATTATGTGAAGCTGTTGACCACCAGCCCCCAGCAAAACGAGGAGAAAGGAGGTTGGGTCAAGCACCAAAGCAGATGCACAAAGCCGTAGGAAACAAGAGAGGCTCTCGGGCCAAGTTTACCGAAGATTCAGAGCCCAAGGTTTCCAAAAAGGGTAATACAACACACCTGACAAGCCCAGCCAATGTCAAAGACGAAGGTGAGGAGATGGAAGATCTAGATGACGGATCACCAACACCCAAAACAGACGCACATGGTCGACAGCCTAGAAAGCGGGCAACATCGTCAGAAATTATTACTGATTCTCATGGCCGACAGCCCCGAACTAAACGCAGAAACACCAGAAGGTCTGGTAAAGATGATGATTATGTAGATGACTATGTGCCACATGACTCCATCTGGGATGGATTTGATTATCGCATACAGGATGGCGAAGAGTATACCCCAGAACGCTGTGAGGAGCTGGAAAAGGCATATTGGCGAAGCCTGACATATAATAGCCCTCTCTATGGTGCTGATATGCCGGGCTCACTGTTTGATGACTCCACAACGTCATGGAACGTTGCCAAGCTTGAGAATCTTCTGGATTGTCTGGGGCAGAAACTTCCGGGCGTGAACACTGCTTATCTATATCTTGGAATGTGGAAAAGCACATTCGCTTGGCATTTGGAGGATGTCGACCTTTACAGCATCAACTATATCCATTTCGGAGCCCCTAAACAATGGTATTCAATCAGCCAGGAGGACGCACCCAAGTTTGAACAGGTGATGAAAAGTAGCTATAGCCCCATCTGGACTTGTTTGACAATCTGATTACTAACTTGGGAACCTTAGACATCTGGCCACAAGAGGCGAGAAGATGTGACCAGTTTCTTCGCCATAAAACTTTCCTTGTGTCTCCATCACTCTTGCAGCAAAATGGCATTCGTGTCAACAAGCTTGTCCACCACCAAGGAGAGTTTGTGATTACCTTTCCTTTTGGTTACCACTCTGGATATAACCTTGGATATAATTGCGCTGAAAGTGTGAATTTCGCTACTGAGTCCTGGTTAAACTATGGAAAAATCGCTAAAAAGTGTCATTGTATTGATGATGCGGTCTGGGTTGACGTCGAAGAAATTGAGAGGAGGCTTAGGGGCGAAGTGACCGAGGATGGTTATGGGTACGACGACGAGGATGAGGAAATGGAAGACTTTGATGCAGGAACGGGAGAGGTTCTGACACCGCCGGAGAGTGTCGGCGCGAAACCGCGTAAGAAGCGACAGAAGGTTGCAGATGATGGATCGGAACCCAAGAAGAGAATCCGAAGGGTCAACTTCAAAATCAATGTGGCAGCCCAGCGCGACCATGTACGTTGTTCTTGTACATTCCGCGTGGTGATTCCAAACCGCTGAACTCTGTGTTTTCCGCTATAGTGTATTCTGTGTCCGAATGTTATGCCTACAGAAGAGATGTTGCCTACGGACAACGGCAAGAAGGCACACAGGTTGGTAGTTAGTTTCTTTTGTCGTTACCGTACCATACATAATAGTAATATTGAGTTGCTGACTCATGATGCTACACGCAGACTCTGTGCAATTTACACACCCGAAACATACTTTGTTACTGATCCAATAACAGGGGGGGAAACCATCCACAATATTGATGGAATCCCAGAGGCCCGGCTACAGTTGAAATGCATGTTCTGCAGAGTAGCAAGGCGGGGTGCCTGCTTCCAGTGCACCGCCAAGAAATGTATTCGGGGCTACCACGCGACATGTGCAGCAGCCGCAGGTGTGCTCGTGGAAATGCGAGACGGTTGGGTGGAGGATCCCACTAGTGGTAGATATGTTAAGCAACCCATCATTGACTTCCAATGCAAGTATCATCGGCCCAAGCGGGATAAGAGCTTAGATGGGGAGTCCCTTGAGGAGGACTCTGCCATACAAGGCTTCGGTAGGAGCTTGATAAAAGGAGATGTCATCCAAATGCAGTTTCTTAGGCAGGAGATATTTGCAGGCGTGGTTGTGGAAAATAGGCTGAGCGAAGGAATGGTGCTGGTAGATGCACTGCCGAAAGGGTATGTTCCTCGTCTGAGTGTAATGTGCTGCGTTACATGGAATTTTGTGGCTGACCAAGGCTTCGGAAGCAGGGGTCTTATGGAAGTTGAATGGAAGTGGATCCTGGCAACAGACCCCCCAGGCCCAGAAGCAAGTCCCTCTAAAGGTAACGGGAGGCAGCCCACGTTCCCCGAGTCAATACCAGAACCGAATGACCCCTTGTGTGAGGGTCATCCGGGTTTCAAATGGTCGGAATTTGTTTCAGAGCCAATAGAGAAGAATCCGAACCAGGAACCAGTCAAATCCGAGAAGAACTTTTGGTACTACTTGGGTGAGCAAAGTACGGAAGCTATAGCCAAATACTCTTCAGATCCGACCACACGAGTCCATGAGAATGAGGCTGTATCATGGATGTCGCAAAAACCGGCACGAGTAGCAAAAGCTCCGCCACGGCCAAAGCCTGTTGCCGTTCCACCTCCACCACCGCCTTCAACGGATGGGGGCCCTCATCAGTATCCGTACTACCATGCTTATCAATTGGGTCAGCAAAATCCACATCCTCAACAAGCACCTCCTCCAGGACCACCCCCTCCAGGCCAATGGCCTCCATATCAACTTTACTATCCGCATTACCCACCTCATCCCCACCAACAGCCCCAACCGCAGCAAGCCCCTCGCCCACAACAGCAGCAGTCGCAGCCTTGCCCTCAGCAACCACCACACCCTCATAATACTCCCCACTCTCAACAGTCCCCTCATCCTTTACCTCCTCACCCCCAATATCCCGGGCATCTCCAGCAGCCCTATCCGCAATACCATTGGTATCCGCCCCAGCAAGCCCATATGCCACCTCACCAAGGGCAGCAAATGTATTGGTATCCCCCAACTCAGCCTGGTGGCTATCCTCATCACGACCCCCAATCACATCAACAGCAAGCACAAGCGCAACGCCAGCAGCCGCAACAAGCCTCACGGCCTGTGGCTCAAATGGGACATATGGGGGCAACCGCACCACAGCTCACGAAAGAGCAGCAGCTACAGCAAATTCAACAGAACCAGCAAAAGTTATTGGTTGAAAGGCAGAGGCAGAAGAATAGTGGTATGGCACCCGCTTCGGGCCCACTAGCTCAAGCCCAGGCCTCCCATCCACCAGCCCAAGTTCAGCCTCCAAATACTTCCGCGTCACCTCCACCTTCTTCACAGCAGCAGCCTCAAGCTCCAGCTGGGCAAACAAAAGCATCTCCACTCTCAGTAGAGACACCACGCACTATGCCTGCTGCTCCGCTACAAATTGGTCATACCCCTGCTCCTCCTCCTCCTCCATCTGCTGCTGCTACTGGGACCACCGCATCCACTGCTCCGCGTATTCCCACCCCAGCACAGCCACTGACTGCCGTTGGTTCTTCATAATACTGTAATTCATTCGCATATTGCTTCCTAAAGATGCCAGCAACTTGTACTATTAACTCCATTCCTTACTCCATCGAGAAACTGGGTGCCTTTTTTCTTTCTTTTCTGGGAGCTAGATTTACATCTCTTCTACTGCTATCTCGTTGGGGGTTTTACTTGCTTTTTTTACTTGCGTTATGGAGCAAGCTGGTTTGATATTTGGGTTTGGCTCTGGTCATTGGGTTTTCTGTTCATGAAATCATTGTTTGCTGTTATGTTTTGTGACTCTAAAGTTCGTTGGGTTGAGGGGGGTGGGGGGTTATTTTTTGCTACTTGAAAAGGGCTGAGGAGTTGAGAAGATAGGGTGTTAAGCACTTAGGGAAAATTAAATCAAAAGAGTACACTTGGAATGAGGCTGGAGCTTAGTTTTCTTCCAAGTTGATAAATGATGTGATGTTAATTGGTTTACTAGCATATAATACAACATCAAGACCTCATATATCAACAACCAAAAACTATCAATAAGACAACTTGCTATTCAAGCAACCAAAATACACTCCAAAGGTACTAATGCACATCTAGCCCCCGCCACGGATAAATCTTTCCCAGACTCCCCATGCCCAGGCCATTTAATATCGTAAGTTCAAGCATTGGTCGTTAACCGAGGACACATGAGTACAACAGACCAAAGCCCAGCTTGGGAGGATACAAGATCACGATGGCGCACCAACAAAAAGGTGGGGGAGTCAAGAACAGGTACATAGAACATGGGGAACCAAGAAGTATAATTTAAAAAACCGCGTACCACACGTACATATCCGGCGAGTAGGAGAAGGGGATGAGTACAAAAAAAAGGGTAGGAGCACACACAAGAGGAGAGGACTTGTAAAAGGGGCTTGAAGAACACCACATTAATGAAGCCGACCAAGGATACTGATAAGACAATGGACATAAACTCCCACACACAAAACCACCCCTCACCCTTAACATCGTGTCACTGGCCACCCCCCATTCCCTTTCCCTCAAACACCTCCTACCACGCCTTTCCTACATCCCCTCAAAATGGCGTCTCCGCTTAACAGCATCCACCGGAGGACTGCTGGACACCTTGGCCTGCACCGACCTGGATAGCTGGCTTGTTGTTGGTGGTTGGGGTTCCCATCCGTTCCTGATAAGTGATATTAGCCGTCATTCGGGATGGAAACCATTGTATGCAGGGGGTGTCTCACCTTGATTTGTCTTGCCATAGTCAAGAAAGCTTGCTCGACGTTGTTGGCGCTCTTCGCCGACGTTTCAAGGAATGGAATGCCCAGGCTGTCGGCAAATTCCTAAGCCAGAAACTCCGTCAGCAACTATATAGCCAAAGATCCATTCGAATCGAATATACCTTTGCCACAGTGTACTCCACAACTTTCTTATCAGACATATCACTCTTGTTTCCAACAAGGAGTTTGTTCACACCCTCGGTGGCGTAGCGGTCAATCTCCTGTAGCCATTGCTTGACATTGTTGAAGGAGTCTGGAGGTCTAACATCAGTATGTAAATAGCTGTGGGGAAGGGAAGAATATACTAACCCATGTCTGTCACATCGTAGACGACGCAAATTCCGTGGGCGCCTAAAACGAGAGAATATCAATATTCTGAGAGGAAAGTCGGGACATTTGGGACCCACCTCTGTAGTAAGACGATGTGATAGTTCGGAATCTCTCTTGGCCAGCAGTGTCCCACTATTGAAGTCATTAGTTCGGGTGCAAGCGGTACGCAACAGCTATCTTGTTAATGGGGGTTCAAACATACAATCTGGAGCTTCACGGTCTTGGCATCAAGTTCAATTGTGCGGATTTTCTATTGCCACCCCAATAGGTCAGCCCTTCCTGCCATGTTCCAGGGCTGTATGAAGGTATGAACTAACAAAGTCAACGCCGATAGTCGAGATGTAGGACTCAGTATAAGTATCATCGGCAAATCGTAATAGCAGACAAGACTTTCCAACACCAGAGTCGCCAATGAGGAGGAGCTTAAAGAGGTAATCGTATCTGTTCCGGTGAGCATGAGGGAAAAACTGTCAGCAGTTCTATCCAAAGAAAAATAGGGCCTGCCGGCATTACTGAAAGGAGGAAATTGCTCTGAAAACACCAATCCACTTGTTAGCACTTCTTTTTTCACACCATTTTGCGTTTAGAGATAAGGGGTTTTGTCGGGCTGCCAGATAGTGACGTACCACTCAGGATTCATGATGAAAGTATAGGAAGTTCGTGGTCGGCGTTCTCGTTAGGAGAAGTATTGGTCCGAAAGCCTGCGATGAAGGTCTTACGAATGCGAAGCAAACCGGAGTACAAGGAGAAGCGAGCGGGGTGCCTTGACAACCGGAGGGGAGTTTTCACTTATCAGTTGGCGAGGCTGAGAGTATTCAGTGGAAAGAAGCTGTGGAAGTCAGTGTCAATGTAAGGGTTCAAGTTGTTACGCTGGATTGAGGATGGTGGTGAGTGGTGGTGTTGAGGTAGGTATCAGCTAAGAACAGAGTAGTGGACACCAAGCGAAACCGACGGTGGGAGTCAGCATAAAGGCATCGGCTTTCTGTCAGGCGATGCAACATATGCTCAATTCTACGCTATTGAAGTACTGGAATAAATACCCTGGGTTTATGTGTTGGTTATCTATACAGCAGCTAAGTATTTGGTCACAAGAATAGGACGTAAGTGACCATGGCTGACTCTGAAGCTTCAGCGTGATACTTTCCGCTGCACTATGTTAGAACATAAGACAGGTAGCATATCTCATACTTGTAGCACGCATAAATAGCATCGTGACTGCAGCCTCTCCCATAGAAAAATCAAATAAATGACGAGAAATCATCAACCTGTGAGCCATCTAGTGCAGGTGATTGGAGGTTGTCAGGGATACATCGCGGGCTGCAGGGCTTGCTGGTAAAGCGCTTGGCGTAAGTAGTGTAGTGTAGTGCATCCTTGGGGTTAAAGGATCCGTCAAACACGAAACAGCTTCAACATCACTATGATGCATAGCAATATCGGAAAAATAAAAATAAAAACACAGCAGTGTAGTTACTATTCATACAAAGATCACAACTGAATCTGCCTTTCATCTCTTGATTGTTTTTAGCTTCCTAACATGTCCAATGGCTGTTCTGACCGTCACAGCATTTAGCGAGCTTGGTATCGAATAAACAACCTTGAACCTTGGAAACAGGTTTTTCAGAAGACCTAGTCCACAGCTGGTGCCAGACAAGCTCTAATGTTACTATTAGTAATGACTTGGCCCCATGCCAGCTGTTGGATGGGCAAGCAGGTGCCTAAAGCAAATGACCCGACCGTATCCTAAGGGTTCATGATCTTTCTGACCTTCAGTTCCTAAACAGATAAGTACTTACAGATCAGATATGTGCCCTATCGGGCCACGGCTGGGGCTTTTCTTCAAACGTTGTAAGTCCATGCCAATATTGATTGAGTGATTGATACCGGGTCCCCGAAAGCGCCCCCATAATGCCTCTAAATAGTCTCGTGACTAAGGCAGGTCTGCTAAAGCGCCAGTGCAGCTTTTCAGAAGCCTCAATATTGTTATCTAGGCTAAGTTAAACCAGTTATATTAGTTACCTATAACCCTCAATTTGTTCAGGGTAACCAAACCATTAAGTCACCTGCTCATTCGTCCAGGGTTGCTGCGCCAAAGGGACTACTAACTTTCCCTCAGACGAGAACTACAAATATGTACATAGGCGATATATATTCATACTAAGTACCTCTTTTATGTGATCCCCTTGATAGTGAATATAAACTAGTCTCAAGATTGTCTGTCATTCTGTGAGTTACTTTACATATCCGGCCAGTCATGAATGGCTCATTTCACTGCAACCATATAATCTTCAATAGTCATACCCCGCTTATTCATATATATAGTGACATCGATGAACGCCCGTCGGTGCAATCATGGACTGTCAGTCCTCCAGGGACAACAAATTCAAAACCAAAATTAATTCACCAAAACACTCAACCAAGTTCACTATGCAGTGGATTTCTTACAAATGGTAAATAGAAACATGTGCAGCAGTAATTCCATGGCCAGTGACATGACTAGGGCGGAACTTACCATGAGCTCGATTAGGTTGGGCGGGCTAGACAGTTGGTAGGGCTAGCATCAATGGAGGTCTTCATGAAAAATATATGCATCACAACTAGACGTAACAATTTCAAGTTCAGGGTAATACACATGGTCGACCATAGAGCTAGATAACAGCAGTATCAAGTCTGGCCAACAGGAGGGTATAGTGAGGGACAACTGGTTAAGTAGTAACTTAGAAAAGTTTTGCATTTCATTTACAAACACCTCTGCATGCTGAAGATCACTGTCAGTGTATCCAATCATATCCTTACGCGATGCTCTCCTTCAACCATTTTTCCACAGCATCTTTATCCCTGTTCACCCAGCTTATATTCCCCCTCACTGAGTCACTGACAATCTGCAACCCCCGCTCATAACCCGAGTTATCCCTATCCTGGAAAAATCTCTCAATATCCTCCAAGACGTCTTGGCTAGCAAACTTGTTGAGAGTATTCTTCACGAATCTATCAAGAACGACCATGTTCCCAGATAGCTGTTTGTAAATCATGTCCCAGTGAGCCTTAATGTACTCCCACAGGGCGCGCCTCGCTCTGTGATTAGAAGCAAGAGCTATAGCGGGAGTGTGCTTGTCCTGTGTTTTGACCTTGCTCGATAGCATAAAGTCAAGAACTTTCTGGATCAACTCTAGCTTTCGCACGCGCCCAAGTGCGGAAAGGCAAATTTCTCGACCATCAACAGTGGTTGTAGAGAGATACTCTTTCACTACTGCCTCAAATTCCTCCCCCCCACCTCCCGCTATGGAAATTCGAAAGACTGCCAAGCGGAGGTTTGGATGAAGAGCTGACCTATCCTCACCTGAGGTGTAAAGCTTGAATCGGCGTTTCGCTTCCGCAATAATGCTACACCAACTCAGATTTTAGTGACTAAAGCTACCAGCAATGGTATTTGAACTGACCCTGAATGGCCAGCACCCCCAGCTGCACTAATGAGTAGGGCCCTGAGTCTACTAGTCAAAAAGCCCTCGCCTGGTTTGAACTCCCATCCAATCTTCTCGACCGCAGGCGTGACAAGATGCAAGGTGAACTTCTTGAGCCTCTCTTCAATTTCGGGAGAAGCTTCAGCGAAGACAGAGCGGCACTTTCCAAGCTGCTCGATAATCTCGGCCCATACCCTAAGAGTGTCACGTTAATTGGCAGCTCAATTTCGGCTGAATTCGCGGGGTACTCACAAGTAGCTTTCTTCGTCTTCGAGACCCGCCAAGAAGGACAAAAGCCCAGTAGTAGAGCCCAGACCGGCAACAGCCATGGCTGCGGCATCTGCAATCACACCGACCCTGTCCGAAACTGATAGTGACTTCTTTACCTCTGCCAATTTCGCCAGCCTCGCTGGTGGGTAGTTAACCCTATAAAAGCCATT
>Ga0307511_10000880_pt1 | contig 31789 bp, 31 predicted proteins | sample 13_EM_MG_FD_200266 | JGI IMG/M metagenome (GOLD analysis project Ga0307511, IMG submission 200266) | Populus trichocarpa ectomycorrhiza microbial communities from riparian zone in the Pacific Northwest, United States - 13_EM | ecosystem: Host-associated > Plants > Roots > Unclassified | place... | reverse complement strand
ACCTGTGGAGTTGGTTGTCCAGTTCACACAACAAGACATCCAACCAGCCTGCTAGTGTACACCTAGTGTGAACACCAAGCGAACCATTGGTATAGAGAAAGCTTACCAAAGCACACTCTACACCTTCGAACTCGACACCGGAAAAAAGACGCCGTCTTGGCCTGACGACCCCGCCGGAAGTTACCAACTAGGGGGTGGTATTTTTTTCCTATTTTTATTTTGTAAATTTTCACTGGCACATGTTTCAAACATTCCAATAAACTACCGGTTATGTAAGCTACATACTGACGGAATATGAGTGGGACCACCCAGCAGATACCCGGGACAGTAGGGAAGCCTGGAAGCAGTTCCCACGCACAATTATCCTCCCAGGGTATGTTGATGGGAGGAGGGAGCGAAGGAAGGCCAGGGGATGACGCGTGATGGGGATTCCCACAGGCAATCATCCTCCTGGGACGGTATTGATGGTAGGGAGCGCTGGGGGAACCAGAGGAAGCACGGATACCCAACTGATGGCGGGGGGTTCTCACGGTTGCACTCTCTGATGGCGGGGGTTTGCCCAGGTACACCCGATCATGCATCTCGGGCCATTTCCGACCCTGGTTCCTACGGATCCCGCTCAGGGAGGGGATATATGAGCGATATACGAATCCGGGTGGCCCTGGGGTGACCTCCAGTGGATATACAAATCCTGGAGTTGTTGCACAAAAATCCCGGCAGTCACTCCGGATTCGTAACAAATCGTGTCAGTACTGTTGGCAGTTAACCCTCTCACGAGGCGTGGAACAATACCAAAGCAATGAGGTATGACACGATCGTCCGACACTCACAGCAAGAGCAGGTCCAATAGTGGCCGTACCGTAGACGGCCCCGTGATAACCATCCTACGGAGGTTGAGTTTGGACTTTTGCAAAAGGCTGACGTTCACTAACACACCCTACGGGCCGGAGGATTTCAAACTAGCGGTGTCGACGGTGGAGTGAAATGAGGTACCAGGAGGGATTGAATAGGCTGAAGGCACCCTCGGCGTAATTGATTAGACACGGTCATTCAGTAACCGGCTCGAGGACAGAGAGACTTGCTCGGGTGTGGATCCTACGAAAGACGGAATGATTGGTCGGTGTCCAGAGCCGACAACCGGATCCGAGGCCCAAGAGTACAAGGTTGGTAAAGGAGTTTCTCCCCCATAAGGGAACAGTGCTGGTGTCCGTTTTCACGTCGGCGCGTGCAAGTCGTGTGATTCATGTGAGTTCTCTGAAGCACCCGATATCGACGGATCAAAGCGAATCACAGGCCTCAACGTCAACGTCAACCCCGAATAGCCCGACGCCTTTGTCCTCCCGAAACCCTCCACCCGCTCGCAAGTAGGAAAAAATACGTCCAAACTCCCATCCAGTCGCGGCTAGCCCTGTATGCCCTTGACCCTTCCATCAGTTCCATCATGAATTGTGGTGAGAGAGGTTCTCAGAGCTCATTGCCCTGGTCTGCGAAATTTGCGGTGCGTGAGAGCCTTGGGGTGGATTACCGCAAGCAAACTGGCAAAACGCAGGACTCGGAAATACCCTCTCTCAGATCCATCATCCAATCCGACCTCCAGTTTCGGACGTGAAAATCCGCGCCTGTCGTGGTTGTAACCTCTCACATGAAGAAGCTCACCAGAATCCGGTCATCCACACGAAGCAAATCGCCAATCCGGGTCGAAGGGGGTGACAAGAAGAGCCGGGGATAATCTTCCCATCTCGAGTACGTGACGGATAAGTACGATTGTGGTAGTTCAGCGTCACACAGCCTGTTTCAGGGGTCTGCTGGGTCATGGGAGAATGCATGGGGTCGATCAGTTTATCGTGACCTGACCGCCCAATCGAACCCTCCAGAAACCCTTTAAAAGGGGTCGAGAGTATAGAGACGACCTCACCAATCTGCCTCTACCACCCCACACCTGAACATGTCCACCGAACGCGAGATTGCTGAAAAATTCAAGGATGCAGTGGAGACGATGAAACTCGATGTCATTGTTCCCTACTTGGCGGATGATATGACCTACGAACTTCTTCCCTCCACGTCTGTCATCCTTCTCCCGAGCGGCACTTCCTGAATACTGAACGCTATGATGTAGGGTCGGGAGGAAGTTTACCAGGGCTGAGTGGACCGACCATATAACCAGTGTGCTCACTATGGTGCAGTCCATCAAGGTCAGCACGCGGCCGTAGAACGATGTGAATGTAACTGAAGATTGCTGACACTTCTAGATGGATCTCACCAATGTCGTTGAGCACCCCTTGTTCATTGTTGTCCAGGTAAGCGGGTCTGACCCTGAGGAATTTCGCTTGTGGACTCACCTACGCTACCCTAATAGGCGAACGTCACCCTCACCTTCCCATCTGGCCTATTCACTCAAGAGGTCATGTTGCTCTTCCACTATACTAAAGCCGCAAACGGTTCTTTGAAGGTCGCGAGGGTCGTAGAATATGTGGACTCTTTCAAGGTGAGAGAGTTCAAGGCAAAATTTAACCTCCACCTTCCTGGCGATTCGTAGAAGAGGTATGGTCGATATACAGTCTACGATCTGAAACATCCTTACGCCACTCGTGGCCAGATCTCCAAGGACGCAACGAGCCAGAACTGAAGAACATTACCGGACGATTAGCTCCGTAGACAATTTAATACGAGAAAATTCCATGGAAACTTCTAGAACCTACGTACCTCCGGATTACCTTCGACACCAATATTCCCGCGCGAGGTGCCATCTCGAACCCTTTCTGTGATCACTCCCCCTTCTCCTCGGAGTCCGTCCTAGAAGTGGAGACGGTCACCACAATTCTTGAACCGGCTCGTGATACCTGGCTGCGGTGGGAAACGTAGACTGAGCTCGTTGAGCTGTTCATGCGGACGCCGAGAGGGGGTTTGAGGCTGTGGCGCCATGGCTAGGCAGCTGAGGACAGTCGATCATGAATTTTCCCACGTAAGCTTCAAGTCGCCCCCCTCTGACGGTTGTGAGGGTGGCTTCGAGATGTGCTGTTTCCGGTAAAGTAGCGCATAGCCGCCAGTACCCCGTGACTCGTGAGTTTCATGCCTCGCCCCCAAGTAGTTCACCCCTCGGGGTTATCGATTCGTCGGTGGGCTCAGTTGGCTGCATATTGAATTGTGAGTAAAAGCTATACCTGCCGTCTATCTCTTTCACGCACCATGGGATATAGAATGCGGGTCTTGTCCACCCCACTCAAACAAAAACCGCCTACAAAATAGTACCGAGTAAAAAATGCTCAGATGAGATATTGAGTCATATCGTCGAGACAGCGACACTTCACCCAATGAAAAACATCCAGACTAATCGTAGCGCACCCCAACCCTACCTGAATTCCTCTGCACAACCACAACCGCACCGGACTCCCTTAAAACCACGGGTCAGATCTCTCGAACGAGTTCATCTCTGTCCTGACCGCTCCACAAAAGGACCTCGATGTCAAACGTCACCTCCATTCTGCTTCGTTTCCGGCACGCCTACCTCAACCCAAATCAGGAACAGCGGCTGCCATGACACGACTTCCGCGTCAGCAGGTTATTGGTAACACTCCCGGCCGTTGCAGGTAACGTTGAGGCGTAGTCATGGAAGTCGTGGTCGTGTGGGGTTATGAGGTCTTTGGAGTCGGACGAGGATATCTTCGAGGTTAGATGGTTGAGGTAAGTCGGTGGAACGATGGAGGTTCTGGAGCAGACCACTGTCTCTATTTTTCCCAGCGAGAGTGCTTGTTGAGGTCGTAGAGATCAGGGTTCACTTCTAGAGCAGTGTCAGCAGCGGTCCATACGCCATCTTCGCTGCCATCACCCGATTTCCAGGTTGATAAAATAACGTTCGAAGGGACCGCGAGCGCGCAGGGATCAACGGTTCCGCTCCTTCATCACGCTTGAGTACGAATATCTGGAACCATAGTCCTCCGTGGACCTTAAGGAGCTTCCTCGCAAATCCCCTGCCTCCAGGACAATCTATGTGCCTGAGGTGGGGCGGACAATAGCGTGTATGAGGGTCCCATCGTCTGAAGGTAAGCCTCCCCCCGGCTTCCTCGGTTGCCGCCACGCCCGGTGTACCCAGCCTCACTCCTCTTCACAGGATTCACCATGAGTGACGACGGCGCTGTTGGGCGGGCCGCGTGTGGTTGTACTCCTCGGCAAACCATTGTCTGGACGGTGGACATGGAAGAAACCCTGGAGGGCCCGCTAATGTAAGGCGGCAAAAATGTGGAAGGGGCCAGTGGCACTAGTTCGGACGGGTCGATTTAGGTGATAAGCGACCACGTAGGTTAGGTGTTCAATGTGCTGTTCCGCAATGGAACGAGGGCCACCTACCCACCTAATCTGCGGGGCTCTAGACGGCCACGAGCCTGCCTGAGGTTAAACGTTCAGGAGAGAGAGCGTTCAATTCCTCCCCACCATCTATGCCATCACCTCCTCTTCACAATCGACAGACAACGATACGTAAGCGCGGTGAGGGCGACAAACGGGGGCACCGGATGCGACACCGGATCTATTAACTAGGGGTCACCCCTACAATTGAACAAGCGATGGTTTATTGGGACACGATCGCGAGGTTTGGGACAGGCCTATTCCCACCGGGACTGCGGTTACCCACCCAACACACCTTCTGGCTCGGTGACCGACCGTGACGCTTAAATCGCACCAGTGCATTCCATTTATGTGTATCCTCCTATTACGTGCGACGGTGGGGACAACTTCCAAACATAACGAGGACACTCTGATTCCAAAAAGATTGAGAAGAGGATCGATATAGTATGTACAGTACAAAAGATGTGGAACGTAGAACCGGCGACGAAACCAGAACGCGCTTACTCGAAAACGCGGTGAGGGATGGGACCAACAGGGAGCGTGAACCAGGAGAGGTCCTTAGTCAAAAGTTGAGCAGCGCCAGCATAGTATGCGGCGCCGGCGCCGGCAAGACCCACTCCACCGCCCATCTTATGGATAGTGAGACTCCCCGAGAATGAACCAATCATGAGGAGGAGGAGGGCCGAATCGAGGAGGAAAAATACGAGAACCAAGACGAGGTTGAGTTTCAAGGTCGCCAAGCTGAGTGTAGTAGGGAGTGAACCAGGTCAGACACCCACGAGGATAAATTACGGAGTTCTTCTGGCACTCACAGGAAGATGAAGGTGAGGATGACCCAGGCAGCCAAAAATACTCCGATGGCGCCACCGAGTTGCTCAGGATGATCAGCGTAGGCGTCGGACACGCCGAAGCTGGGGTGAAGGAAGGCGGCGTAGGCAAGCCAGAAACCACCATAGAGGGTAAAACCTAAGAACGGAGGCAATGTGTTAGCGCGGGACGAACGAAAACGATCGAGATCAGGGGACGCTACTAAGCGGAAACGGAGGGGAGGGTTGGGGCCAAACGGTAATGCATAAGAAGCAGACACTGACCGGTCGCGCCGAACAAATTGCCGTTGAAAAAGTCTATCGGATCACGTTACCGGTCAATCAATCGTGTCTTCCGGAGAGAACGTTGCCAGTGACATACCCCACATTCCGGCAGCAAACTGAGCAAGACCGCCGACGAAACAGGCCATACCGACGATGGCATTAGGGATGGTGATACCCTGGGCCTGGAGGTTGTACAGAGAGAGTATAAACATGGTGGTGGCGTAGGAGAAGAGACCACTGGATAGGTTATTCAATGAGCAAACTCGACTGACGCCAAACAAGGCAGGCTGGGTACTTACAGAGGACCAGGGTTGGCGATGACCCTCAGCTGGGGGGCGGAATTATGGATATAGGTATGAGTAGAGAGAGTAGAATCGACTTTTCCTCCGTTCTCGTGGTGGTGTTCGTCGTCGATCCCATTGCCAGACTCGGAGATAGACCCTTTTTCGTTGGCGATGATGTTGCTCATGGTAGCCGCGGGTGGTAGAAACTGGTCGACTGCGACGAACTCGAGGAAGGGAGAAGAGGGATAGCCTTGCCATTTCCAACTCCCGTCCCAGTCAACTTTATACCGGAGAATCTCGAAATATTTCGATCCCGAATTCAACGAGCATTTCGTTCTCCTTACTTACGCTGTATAAACAGTCCCCCCGGAACTTCTCCTATCCCGTTCGGTTACCCGCCAGGTGCTTCGAATTCTCCACCGCTGACTATGGATGAAATTCAGAGATCTTGCAAATAAAATGCAATAGAGGGGAACCGAAGATCCGCCCCCGTACGCCGTCAGTTCACCTCGTCCCGTACTGCTTTGTTTCCTTAGTTTTTACGATGGCAGCCGAAATCGTTTAAACCTGTAACGAAAAGCACCAGCAAAGCTTTCCCTGAGCTTTCTTGACCTTAACTAACAGAAGCGAGCGCCGGATAGTATTTGCTTTTCGGGTGATCCCGCGGGGGAGGTAGGACCTTCTGCTGATAAACTCTACGCCTCGAACGGAAGACGGAGGGCCATCGGAGCGTTATGCAGCGACCATTATGCATCTCTCGCTGCTTCCGCTTCCCTGTGCAAGGACTTTTCCCCTTCGAGCTCCGCCCGTTTGAAGACCCGTGTTACTGTGTGATCGTCCGTAAGCTTGTAACCATGTGCAAAGAACGTAGATGAATATCCGAGGACGATTGAGACCCCAACAGCTCTGTCGGGTCACAGACAGCGCGAACCCCGGCAACCGACATCCTCCTTAGACGTTCGAACTTGTCCCGTTCAACCAGCCGCTCACAGCCTGCTCGGCAATTTTTGAAAAAGCGCCGGGCCACAGGCACTCCTCCGTTCACGTGTGGAGTTTTGCGCCTCGGCAGCGATTGGGAATGAAACAAAATATCTGCAAATCATAGTGAGCTGAGAAGGGTAAGTAGACGTGGTCTGCTGGGACGATCAGCCCTGTTCGGGGCAAGAATACGTCGACGGCAACCCAGTCCCATGCGGTGAGGGCTTCGAATCGGACTAGGACAGAGCGAGGCGCAAGACACGTCACCACGACTCCCAAAACTACGAGAAGCGGTCGGTCGGCATGTGAAGTGAAACTCCGGTCTATTATTGACCTCCGGAGGCCTTCGAGACCCCATCGACCTTCGCAATGAACCCCAACACGCCGATCTCCCCAAGCGGGGATCCCATCGTTACCGATTTCAGTTACACGACTCACAACCGGTCGAATGGGTTTCTCTCTGGCCAGTGAGCCCGTAGGAGAAAGAACCAATAGACCGGGTGGCTCTATAATGGATGGGTCGAGCTGGGCCAATAATTCTGCGCAGCTTTCGACTCAGAGGTCAGGTGAATAACCAGCGCAGCCGGGGGATACTGTACTTAGAGACGGAAAGACGGATCTCCTGATCCTATTTGCGTTGGCAACGGTCAACCGTCGTTCAGGAAGACGTTACTCCGCATACCCCACGTAGAATCCGTCGATCAACAAACGTTATCGCACATGTTATTTTGACAGGCCTGACCGTCCGAACGCCATCGCACGAACGTGTGAGAGGGGTTGAAATGAGAGGGTACATCTCATTGCCAATGACATTGCCCATGGCCAGCTTACTTCTTTCGCCAGAAGTAGCTGGTGACCGGTTGGAAAATATAACGCCCGGGCGTCCTCGAGCGTTTGTGGAACAGCAAATCGTCAGTCATTGGATCCCCCCCGCGGACTCTGCAGACCGCCTCCTCAAGGAAAGAACGTAAGACAGCTTCTTTCAGAAGACCGATTGGGTATCCGGAGTCGTGAGGTTCTGCCACCGACGTCTCTTCCTGCGTCGGACTGGTTGCCCATAGGCATTCCACACCACTCTCGCGCCCGTCGTGGGGAAGCGGGTATTCGCTGGCAGGGGGTGACGTGAGCAGCTCATAGTTATGAGTAACGGGATTAGACCCAACCAACGATAGTTCACTACCTCTACATGCACCAGCTATAAAAGGTGCTCTTGAGCGGACCGCTCATCCTACGCTGAGAATATCACTGAGGACGAGGCGAAGCGCGGTCGGAGGGAGTGAATACGTGACTTATGATCTCGAAGCGGGCCGAGTCCGCCGCGGTCCGCTGATTAGGATGACGCTTTCCCGCTGACCATCCCCAGACTACCAACCACCGCGCCTGTTTATGATCCAATGATAAGTAAACTTCTGTTCTCCCTCCCGAATACCAAAGCAACATGTTTTGGCTACTTTCCCTGGGGCTTCTTGCAGCCCCCCTTCTCATCTTCGCGTTCACCCTCGTCAGATTACAGATCCGCAGCGCCAAATCGCCCCTCAGGAAACTTCCCGGACCGCCCTCTCCAAGCTGGTTCTATGGGAACGTCAAACAAATCTTCGGAAAAGGTCAATCCGTCATGTGGGATGAATGGATGTCGGTCTATGGGAAGACCTTCCGGTTCTCGGTCATGTTCAATGTACGTTCCGTCTCCCACAGGTTCCAGCTTAGCCTCAAGCGAGTCGTACCTTCTAGACCCTATCGCTTTTCACCACAGACCCTCGAGCGATAAACCATGTCCTCACACACTCGGACGAATTCGAGAAGCCTGGAGATGCTAAAGCTGTTCTTGAACTTTTGGGAGAAGGTACGCGGTCGGTTACGGTGTTGAGGTTGGACCTATCGTTTACCTTCGTAAGGTCTCGTTTTTGCTGAGGGTGAAAAGCACCGCAAGCAGGTGGGTTCAGTTACGCTCTAAACAACCATCCCACTCAGCTCATTATCCTCACGTGAAGCGCCGTATCATGGTACACCAGGGCACCCAGATACCCCTACCGCAGTTTACTCACGACATCTCCACAGAATCCAGCCTTCGGACCTGCGCAACTCAAGTCCTTCGTTCCCATCTTCAATCGGAAGGCTTCCGAAGTACAAAACATCTGGATCTCCACGCTGAACGAGAGCAACGCAGATGTTATCAAGGTAGACGTTACCCTCTACATGAGTCGCGCCACGTTGGATATCATTGGGCTGGCAGGTCAGAGCACGACCATGAAGGAACTAACACACTTTTAACGAACGACGATCCGCACAGGCTTCGACTACGAATTCAACTCGCTCCAGTCCGATGGGGACGAACTCAGCGCTGCCTTCAGTTCGCTCATCGCCGGTGGGAGCAAGTCCATGGTTCCGTCCCGCTGGACCATCAGGCCGATTCTGATGGCATTTGCACCCGTAGTCCTCAAACTCGTACGTGTCCGGTTTTTCCTGGTCTTTTGGGAGCTTGTCGTAACGTCTGGTAACCCAGCCCTTGCCATTTGTTGGTATCAGAAGACTTCGAGCTGCCAAAAGGATCATAGACAGGATCGGCAATCAACTCATTACTGAACGAAAATCTGCTTTGCTTCGAGAACAATCGTATGAAGCCAAGGAAAAGGCTGATACTAATGGAAAGGATCTCTTGACCTTGCTAGTTCGGGCCAACCTTCAGGACGCAGACGGCATGAGCGACTCTGATGTTCGTGCGCGTAAGGGCCCTACTCTCCCTCCTTTCCTCCTTACAACTCATCTCTCTCAGAGATTTGTACCTTCCTCGTCGCTGGCCACGAAACGACGAGCACCGCCATGTCTTGGACCTTGTTTGGGCTGTGTCAAAATCCGGAAGCACAGAGGAAGCTACGGCAAGAGCTTTTGGCTCTCCCCATGGATGATCTGACGATGGATGAGCTCAAGTCTCTTCCCTACCTGGACATGGTTGTTCGTGAATCGCTTCGCCTCTACTCGCCTGTGTTTGTCTCCAGGAGAGTGGCTGTAAAAGATACAGTCCTGCCAATGCGCGATGGGTCTTCGGTCAGGTGCATTTCACCCCAATGTCCCCGTCCCTTTGGATTCGACCCCTATTCACCCGTGCATAGCATGAACGAAGGGGATAAATTAATGATCCCGATCTACGCGATGAACACCGACAGTCATATTTGGGGTAAAGACGCTCTGGAGTTCAGGTGTGCTTTAATCCAAAGGTTATCGCTGTTCAGAACGGGTTCTGACTCTCCATCGCAATACCAGACCTGAACGTTGGGAATCACCCCCAGAAGCCATTTCCGAAAACCCTGGCGTGTGGAGCAACCTCATGACCTTCCTCGGTGGCACTCGTGCATGCATCGGGTATCAGTTTACGCTCATCGAGTCCGTCCCTTCTTCACCCCCCCTCAAAGCTCTTTTGTGAAGGTGCTAACTACCTTTGCTCCCCAGGATGAAATGTCTTTTGTCCGCGCTCATTCGAAAGTTCGAATTTGAGTTGGCCCTTCCTGTCGAGGATATCGTCTGGCGGAACCAGGCGGTGGTTCGGCGACCGTTCGTCAAGGGCGCAGAGCAAGATGGACCCAAGTTGCCGTTATACGTCAAGGTCCACGTTCCTGACGCGTGAAATACCTTTGTAAGTGGAGTAGATCGTCAGTCTGGGTGCAGTACGTGGTTCGGACCTTGTATAGATCCTTGATGTGCCATGCATTCGTTTATGTTGGCCTGTGGGTTGTGTACTCCGGGATCCTCACAACGAACCCCAGAGGCGACTGAATGAAACTAATTAAACCGCGCGAGTGACTCGAAAGAAATTCATGAGTCCCCAGCGTAGGATTGTATGGTGATCACAGTAACCTTCCTGATCGACTGGCTCCAGATGAAAAACCCAATCCAAGGTCAGATGCTGATGATCACGCGACTGGGGAGGGCAAAGGCAGAATCAATTAAAAATGGCGAGATAACTGGCAAAGGTCCGAAAAACGACGGAGGAAGAAGAATAACATTAAAAGGCAATTATATCAAGAGCCTAGCAGGGGCGGTTCTGGAAGTAGGACGGTAGTCCCTACGGCCTGCAAGCCAGAGGCTACTGCGGTAACTAAATCTTCCTGCGTGACTAGCTGCCCACAAGATTCAAGGGTGGAAGTCGGGCAAATGTCAGGAACATCGCTAATGTTGCCCAATCCAGGTCGTGGGACGTCGGCGGCGACGTGAAGGGGAGGATTCCGTTTTCCCGGTGACGACCTGTCTTCCATGATCCAGAAGTTCCTGCTATCATCTTCGTCCTCTTCCTCTGCGCCAACCGGAATACCATTGTTTGGAGGGGCGCTAGTCACCTCATGGTGATCACTGGCCGACGGTTTGTCGAGGGGACGGGGACCGGAGGGAGGTGTACGAATACCAGCGTCGTCAGATGGTGGAAGCTGGCCCACAGGGGGTCGCTTGACAGCCTTGGATTGTGCGTTTCGCCAGGCCCTGATGATCTTCTGATTTCCGACGTAATAAAAGCGAGCATGACCGAGTTCTTTGTTATCCCTGCTTCGTTTGTTGGCGCGTGTCTCGTCCTCTTCATCCAGAGTCTCGGGACGGGAATCCCAGGTATCCTGCCACCTTCCCACGTACACTCGCTTCCTCCGTTGACGAGAGGGGGGAGAGGAAGAATCCGTCACCGAGGCAGAGGAGAAATCGATGGTCTGGAGGGTGACGTTCTGCAAGTTGTTGCCAACATAGCTCATCCCGATTCGCTCCCCGTTGAGAGAGTACACCGCACCCCAATACCTACCACTCCCTGATTCCTCCAACATTCTCTGAGTCTGCAGTGCGGCCTTGACGGGCTTCGCGCGAACGCCGGCTTCCTGAGTGTTCGACGCGTCACTTTCGTCGAAGTCGTCGTCATGAGGGTTGTACCGTCGACTCGGAGCCCTCTTCCGTTTGGCCAACGGCTTTCCCTTCCTCGCGGTGGATGAGGGTTCCTTGCGCCTCGAATGTACCGGGTCCTGTCCGAGTTTGGGCTTCACGTGGGGGCCAGCAAATGCTGCAGAGAGGTGAGGTAGGGATCGGATCTCCCCGCTCAATAGTTTAGCCATGGTTTCCCCGTCAAACTGGATGTGCCTTGTTGTGATGTAAGGCACTCTTCTCTTGCAGCAGCAAGCAGTGCAGTTGCATACGTTGAGGCAGGCGGGGCAATCAAAGTCCTTCTTGAATTGGTGGAACTCAATGTCGTGGTACCTAGTTTGGTGGATAGAGGGCGTGGTTTAAATACGAGGGAATTTGAATCGATACAGAGAAGCGCACCTTTTAACGATACACAAAATGCAGTATTGTTTTGCACAGGCGCGACAAGACATCTTTGGTTTTGGGGTAGTCCTTCGACACTGGTGACAGTTTGTACTCTCGTTCACCGCAACGACACGGTAGGGTCCCTTCTGACCGGCGCTACGCTTCTGTTTCCCCACAGTGGGCCGCTTGGTATCGTTGACGCGAGGTGGAGCACTAGACCATCCATTGATAACCGTGGTACCTTCCTCGACCGTGCTAGTCGACTTGCTGGGCGTTGCGGCGGACGACACAGACGTAATGCCACCCGCAAGCCAGTCCGAAGCACTGAATTCGGTTAATGGAGAGTCTATCTCTGTAGGTGCCACCTGGTCCGGAGGTGGGTAGCGATTGGTGCGGATACTCTCGGCCGTTCCCGCGGATAGACTCCTTCGATGCTGGGAGTTCGACAGGTGTGGGGGAACCTGCAACGTCCCCTTCTTGTAGAATTTAGCCTTCCCTGCACCTAGAATACCTCCAGAGTCTCTGGGAATCCCGACGGAGTCCGACCCGGACGTTGAGGCGGGGGTGCGCGACGTACTTGGAATTGCCGAGGCAGACTGAACCAGAGGGGGTGAAGACGTACGCGCCCTCTTCCACAAATGAACGTCACGGAATGGTGTAGGGGAAGGAGGGCGTGGTTCCGGGAAAGCTAGAGTGCCACCAAGGAAAAGGGGACCTGTGACGGTTTCAACATCAGGCTGTTCGTTGATGACGTCGTCCAATGACGGGACAGGAAATTGATCCGCAGCATGAACGGGGCCTTCCAGGTCAAGGTCACCATAACCAGACGGCACGGAACCCGAGCTTCCGAACACTTCTGCTGGCCCGAGGGTGTATGATGGGTTGACCACATCGTGTGGACCCACAGAACCCAAAGCAACCGCTTCGGTGGATTCGGTCACGGGGTCAAACTCATCATTCGAGGCGATCGAACCTGAGAGTCTTTCGAATAGGTGGGGGTGAATGAACCTCGCCGAGAGGGCGGCAGAATAGGGAGATCTTTCGTGGAACCGGTCGCTGAACTCGTAGGCTTGTTGGGTAGGGTCTCTGTCAAGATCGTACTCGAGCGTGGATATGCTATCTGGATCCACCCAGGAAGCCGGGACTTCGACAGAGGAGGTAGGCCGAGAGGAGGAGGGTCGATGCGATGGTTTGTGATTTGAAACCGTGTGAGCGTCAAGAGAGAGATGGTGATGGTGCGTTTTTCGCCGCTTCGAAACAGGGGGTTTGTCATCAGATACGGAGAAGGATTGGCTAGATCGAGACCGAGGGGCGACCGTGGAAGGGGATTTGTACGTCGCTCTGGTGGCCGGATTAGGAAAGGGGCGGATTTCCGCGCGAGCCTCTGACATATGCATAGATGAAGATGGTGACTGGTCGGTTGTGACCTCAATGAGCCGATCCTTCGCTTACGAGTACAAACGCGCAGAAACTTACAGAGGATGTACTAGGAGATATACACTTGGATGTTTTTGCGAGTCTTGGAAATAGATTTGCATGATTCTTGACTGGAGAATGGCGGGGACTTGCGATCTGCATGGGCTCCGGAGAGTTCTCCCTCGAAGGAAAGTCCTCCTCGGTAGCAACAAAGCTGGCGGAAGAGGGAGAAAATGACGGGGAGTTGGACTATAGTGGCAAAGATCAGACGAGGCAATGGATCCGGCGGCGTGGACAGTGTACATACCATCAGAGCGTCATCCTGGATTGTCGGAATACCCTGTACACATTCAACATCGTCCGTGGGTAAATTGTTGTCGTCCGTCGGTCCCGCCAGCTCCGGTTCAGCGTGGTCGGCAACCTTTGGAGGGTTAAAAGGTGAGAACCGCGCAGACTTCGGAAACGGAGATAAAAGGCGTAACAAACCTTATAACCGGAAGAAGATTCGCCAGTCTGCTCCAGCTCCATCCTTAGGTTTGTTTGTTTTAGTATGTTGAAGGTGAGGGGAAGGGAGGGTTGGTGGACGGGGTTCGGAAACGGAGAACGGAGGCAAAGATGATAACGCCGTCAGGGCCAGTGATCCTTATTCAAAAAATGGAGGGGGTGGGTTCGGAAGGGGAGCCTTGAGACGACTAGATGCATCAGACGCGTCACCGTCGTCACCGCCGTCGTTGTCCAGACCGAAACTGGGCGCGGTCTGCAGGTCACTGAGGAGACCCTTGAAGAGTGAGGCTTTGGCACGTGACACACAGAGTCCTCAAGTCAACACGGACACGCCGGCGCTCAACGGCCCAGCCGAAAGCGCTAAAACCTGAAGCTAAGGTTCCAGAGGCCTAAATTCAAGGTTGGGTTTCTGGTCAAACGCGTCAGGCGAGTGTAGGTAGGAGATTCAGACGACTCCAGGAGTGGAAGGGCTTCCGGTATTACAGAGGCAACTCAGATGGGAGAAACTAGTAGGAATAGGGCAAAAAATGAAACAATGGATAATACAATGGAACGTGGTGGAAACAGAACAGGAGGAAAATCGTAGCGGGTGTATAAAAAAATGTCACCGATTCGTGAAAGCCTCCGCGCTGGTCCAAGGTGGACGGAAGAGAGTTGCTACAATGCGAGTGAAAATATAGAATTCGCCGAGGACAGAAAAACCAGAGGCGGGGAGAAAACCCCGAACAATGGGAGCCTGACTTGCGAATCGGGGCGTTGGGGAGTCAGCAATGACACACAGGATATGAGCACAGACAAACAACGATGAGTTGCGTCTGGAGGTAGGGTCCGAGAACCGAGGGGTAAAGGATCTCGGGCAAAGGCGGTGAGGTTACCCAGACCTCCTGGAGATCATCCCGAGGCGAGCGGATAGGAACTACCAGGAGGCGAGTGAAGTCAATGAAGTAAACCTAACCACGAAGTTGGGGAGACAACTTACCGCTCAAAAAGAGGAGACGAAGCTGGGTCAAAAATCATCCCCATCTCCTGTCAGTAAAATCCCCCTTACACCGCCGCTTTGAGTCCTCCCCCCATCCCTCGCCTTGGTCGTTCTCATTTGGGGTATCCGCCTCCCACTATCTTCCTTATCGTCATCCGCCTCGGCCCCCCCGGTGGTGGTCGAAGGGAAGGGGTAATGTTGAGCGACGGTCACCGCGGTAGTCGTCTCAACAATCGGCACGGTCTTCGAAGTCGCGTCAAGTCGCTTAGATTTCGATTTGGATGGCCGTCTTTCCTTATCCCTGTCCCTGCGTTTCGATGCGGACTTGGACTTGGACCTAACCCTTTCCTCGCTCGTCGCAGACTCCGCTTTCATCACTTCTACTTCCGACTTGCTTGACGACAAAGCCGAAGGGGGAGTAGTCAACCCCGAATCGACCCAATCGTCTTCGATATCACCCCCTCCTCCCACACCCAAACCTTCGTCGTCGTCGTCATCATCATCATCATCCCCGAATCCCCCCGGAACAGTCTTTCCCTTCCCCTTACCTTTAGCTCCATGCACAGCGCCTTGCTCAGCGAACGTTGTCGCGTGAGGAGTGATAGGGCCAATCGGGTCCTCTTCCGTGTCAACTTCGGAACTCCTTTTCCCGTCTCCGTTCGTCTGGAGATCCTCGCCAATCTCCATCGCGGTCTCTCCCCTGAGACTCGTACTCTCGGACGTGGAAGTTGAGGCGGTGGATGACGTGGATGGTGAGCGCGAACCGGTAGATCGTATGGAACGGTCTCTCGACAGAGATCGCGTTTCGCCCTCAGCGTCGAACGAGAAATCATCACCACTGTCATCAGGCTCTTCGAGGTCCATCTCAGGGTCTGATAGAGATTCCAGGTCCAGGTTAGAGTCGCTATCCGAAGGCCAACTCGGTGGTTCGTCATTGATTGAGAAGAAGATCTTATGTTTCTTCCCCAGCTATCCCCCGAATCAGTAAAGCGGTGGGTGAACGCGAACGATTCGTTATGTCTTACCTCCTCGACCTTCTTTCTGAAATCCTTCCAATCGTTCTCATCCCGACAGAAAAACCCGATCAACATACTTGGGTCCAGCCCACTCAACGGCATCTTCCTTACCCGTTCACAGTGGAAAGTCTTCAACTCCACTGCGCTGTATGCATTCACGTAGTGTTGTTGGAGTGGGTCCAGGTCCTCTTCGATACCAGATAATAACGAGCGAGGAGACATTCCAAGTTCGCGTTCGTCCATATCGGATTGCCAACGGCTGTGAGAATGCGAAGAGCTGGAGGACGAAACAGAAGGTTGGTAATGTGACGACCGCTTCCCACTCGTACTGCCGCCTCCGGAGCGCGGTGGGGATGTCGGGGAGCGGGTATGACCGCCTGGCCTTTGAGGAGTGGGCGATGAAGGGCGGTTGGTGCTCAGGGGTTCTGTGAATCCGCTGTGGCCGTCTTCATACTCCCCAGGTGGATGCCGCAGCGGAACAGCAGGTCGGGCGTGATGCGGGTCCAAATAGAAGAGGTTGTCCGCTTGGGAGCCGACAAAGTAGTACGAGGAGGATGGACGGCCACCCGCGATTCCAACTGACTGAGGCCAAGTATAGATCTCCTAAAGGGCGGGGGCAAGTTAGCAAAATATGGCCGGGTAATAGCGAGCTGGATGCGACCATCCTCACAAATGACTTGCCTTTATAGCTTCATGATACACGGGATTCACACCGTCAATGCCTAACCTGGTGCCAATCAACACTAATACCCCTCTGTCACCCCACGACCTCCTGACATGTCTCTTGGGCGATCCGATGTGATGATGCGAGGCAGCGTACACATCGGATTGATAGATGACCGAATCTGAGGCAACCGAAACCCCAAGCCCAGCTTTCGGGAACGCGTGTACAAGCGCCCTGGATTGCGAGACACCCGTGAACAAAATGGAGGTGGGTCAAGAATACGATCACGCACTTAATGGCACCGGCAGCTGTGCTGGGTCCGAACCATTGCCCGACTTCTTTCCCAAGGTCCTTCCCTGCCAAGGCCATTCGATGGACGCTAAATGGACACAATGGCGAGGGGGAATCTAAGAACCAGGATATCAACTGGACGTATGTCGCATAATCAGCGGTTTGCACTGGATATGGAGGCTTCCGCCAGTCTGGATAGATGATCAGGATTTGCTCAGAGAACCAGAGGAATGAACTTACCCCGCCCCAGGTGAAGGTGCAGGAGCGTGTTCGCCAACAAACTCTGGCCGGTCCTCAGCATACACCCCCACCCAGCATCGCTGGTCCACCCCTTCTCCGCCAACCCGAACCACTTTTTACTTGGCGGGCTCGGCGGAGGCCCGCATGAAGGATCATTCGGATCATATGAAAGCGCAGCGAGAGTAGTGTCCCTAATTGAGGCGAAGTGCGACCGATACGTTAGCCAAAGTCTGGAGGTAAAGTCTTCGTAGAAAACCGGTGGCCAGTTCGCACCGGGATCGCGCTTGCTACTCGTAGAAGAGGAGAGGGAGGAGGATAGTTGGTTATCGGAAGGCGATCGGAGGCCACTTGCTGATCCTGGCGACCTTCGCGAGTCTGCCGATCCTCGTCGGATGGGAGTCGAAAAAGAGTGGGCTATGGCCATACCAGGAGCGGGTTCTGGGGGTTCGTAACCGGGGTGTCTAAGGCCCAATAACCATATCGGGTCTGTGCATTTGTCGGGAGTGGAGTCGCTGTCCAATAGGTACCGCATGGCTTTGTCCAAGTGACCCTTACCGTGTTTCGCCGCTGTCAGCAGGGAATTGGCGCCCTTTCCCTTTGGAGAACCTACGGGTAAGGTGGAAGAACTGGATATTTGTGCTTGTTGGGAAAGGATCGCGGGAAGGGTGAGATCGTTGGAAGAGGTGTTGAAGGTATGGGAGAACCAGCCAGAGAGGCGGGTGGGGAGATCGCTAATTTTCGAGTTGGGTGTGCTCTGATACAATCCGTTCACATCGGATAGAGGGCGGTCTTGGCGTATCCGTTGACGAGGCAAGGTGGAAGGTTCAACGATGACGGGTGGTTCATCGACAATGTCCTCGCCCTCGATCACCTCACTATTCCGCAGTTGGGACTGGTCGTTGGGTTTGATCGTGGAATTTCGTTTGCTCGATGTCCTCGATACAGGCTTCTTGTTTGGCGGAGGAGTTTGAGGTGGGGAGGATACGATGGGGGAGGACGAAGTACTTGCTAACGAGTTGGAGTTGGAGCTGCTAGTTGAGTCCGCCAACGACCTGGATCTATCCCTGTTTACTTTCTGCAGGAACTTTGGGAGTTTGGACGACGGGTGTGAGGTTGACGGCGCCGGGGAGGAATTTGACGGAGAATGGCGAGGCTTGTTGGAGGACATCGTCTGGAGGCCAGGTTGCGTGCTAAAGGTACTGGGTCCCTTGCTCAGTTCGGTAAGCATGTAGAGCGATAGAGGCGTGCACTTACGTCCACGGTCGTTGCAGACGCCGTCGCCGTCGATAAGCTTGGAATTGCAGCGGCTCGATGTGCCGGTCGTAAGTGGTCGTGGATGAATTTAATTTGATGCTCGTCTCCCTACGTCTTCAACGTCACCCAGCGCGAGCAGCAACCGCAGGAGCTCTCTGTCGTCTAGAGGAACGGTGGTGGATCGTGTTTTGGTCGTGGTCGTTGTTGAGAGTCACACGGACAACGCGTTGTTCCTCGGCTTGTCCATTCTCCTTGCTTTCCGGCGCGACACCGCAAAGTGACAAACGTTGGAGACTCATCTCTCTCTCTCTCTCTCAATCGGAGCACAGGAAAGAAACCGAGCCACCATTGGCCGAGTGATTAACCTTCCGAACCGCACTTACCTCCCGGCTCCCCACCTAACCGGGACTCATCGTCATCGTGGTCTTATCGGCGTTCTCTTGCCTACCTCTGGAACCTCAGCCACGTTGATCAGCTACCTCATTCACACGACGCCATTACGGAGGGGGTTCTGGTTCCCAGTGCGACCTTGACCAGACAGATCCTTCCTATGTCCCTCTTCTGGAACGGAGCCTACGTCCACCCCATGAAAGCCTCCAACAGTGCGTTACACTCCACGTAGAATGAACCAATCTGCTCCTCTGATCCCACGAATTCGACCCACACAATCTATTTCACGCACAGGTGAACCGGCAGGATCATGCTCAGCCCGAACCCCGATCATGTTGGGTAATATGCGTCCCCAGGGCGCCACTGTGACATTTAGTACCTAGTTCCCCGACGGAACCGCGCGGACGACGACCACCGGGTCGGCATCCAATTTTATTCTCACCCGCCACTCGAACTGAACGCGGCCCAATCACAAGGGAATATACCTGAAAAGTCACGGCAGGACCTGCGAATCAGCAAAATCCCTAGGAAGATTTTCTCCGTTCGACCGCATTTATTCGCCTGACTTTCCATTCTGGCTATGCTTGGATGCCGAAGCGCTGATCTTGTGCCTCTCCTATGTCCCCGCCCACCGGTGACCAGCGTTCGTCCATTCATACCCACCACAATCGGTTCTATGCTTCCCGTCACTCCGTCGTTATTCGTTCATCATGGGTGTTGGAGCAAGGTTCACAAAGCTGATGATAGACTCACTCAGACCGCCATTGCGGGAGACTGCATCCAACTGGTCTACCTTGGGATATCATAACCGCGAATCAGGATGTTCTGGAGGTTTGCGTACTGACCCTCACCCCCACCCGCTAGGATGAAGATAGTTTTGATTCTTCCAGCCAATACCCACGTTACATTCACGCCTAGTTTGGACAACGGCGAGTGCCCAACGTGTGCCTATCCGTTGCCCGACCACTCACAAATCCCCAACAGCAGTGATTCCCAATTCCCGCCAAGTTGCAACCCTCTGTTTCCCCTACAGGATGTTCTGGGGTATTCAACACTTTCAGTTGGACGGCGTAAACCGGGGCCGCTGGGTACTTCAATGACTCTTTCCATACCCAGGTCCCCCACTCTTCTCACAACAATCCGACCGGTCATACCTGACTGTCGGTTGATTCGACGGTTATCGGCCTGGAAGAACCGACCGCGGTAGGATGGTGTCATCGAGACTCGCACGCTCTCGGAAATCCAGCAGTCCCTAATGCAAGCTCCCCTTCTGCACCGATTCAAACTGCCCGATCCAGGAACCTGTCCCTCCGGGCATCCACACCCTTCCGTCCCCACCGCTTCCATGCTCTATCCAAGGAACAAAAGTAAAACGTGCGGGCGTAGAACCCACGCGCCCCTTGGTACTTCTGACCTCACCCTAGTGCAGCAGCAAATCATGAATTCGTCTGCGTACAACCTATGTACGACCCGACTAACCCAGAATTACCCCGTTGACCATCCTCGCAGCCCGCCTGGGTAACATTCTGGACTGAGGTGAGGCTACTGGGTTAGCCGTTCCGCAATGAGGGGTGGGTGGGGAACGCAACCGCATCAGTGAGGTTCAACAGAAAAGATCGCCGGGAGCTGATGAGATTTGCGGATTGTGTGCTTTATATAAAACCTTACATATACCCACAAAAAATTACTGTTGACGTAGGCTGCTCGATTAGGCTACTACACGCATGGGTGAATATTGAAATTGTGATGAACAAACCATGGCGGGTTGGCCATTGCGTTGATACTAAGCTGGAGGTGAAGGGTATGTAATTACCTACGCGATGGAAAATGTAAGGGAGAGTATGTAAGAGTATATGTCCGACATATGGCTGTAAACCCGAAGGAACCCAAAACTAAACAAGAGATTGGAACTGGTGCGATAACTAGAGTGAATGTGAGGATCGCCACGGGGTAATCATCCCCGGGGCAATGAGATAGGGGTACCTGGATTGGCGGATGATTTTAAGAGGCGAGTCGATGTGGTCCGTTTCTTCTGCGTCTCGACTTTACTGCGAGCTTTGCGAACGTCATCATCCTTCAACTTCTTGGACATCGCCAATTCTATCAACGCGTCCCCACTCAGTGGTAGACACTGTGCAGGGACCTGCGACAGGATGGAAAGTGCATGGTCTCGACTTTGAGCTTCCAATAGCGGGCGTCGGCAACACGCGAACAGGGCCAGGCCAACGCGAAACAGGAACGGGACCCCTGAACGGTTCACTGTTGTAAGCGCTACCCACAAAGATGGAGTTCTGAAATATATACCTTCGAATAAAAACACATCCCAGACTCGTAGATGGTACTCTGCGGGAATGGCGTCGTAGAATAAGTAGCTGAACCTGTCGGGTCACGTTAATTCCGTCGCAGAAAACGGATTGAGACGCGAGTTACCACTGTCGACATATAGTTGACGGAGGTATCGACATGTCAACAAATACCCTTCGCGCGAGTGCGGCGTCGTTTGCTTCCAGAGCTCTAGCGAACAAACTTGCATCGAAATCGAGCTGCACTACACTCGACGAGAAATACGACCGGAGGTAAGAGTCCATCATTGAGATGAAGATCCAAAAGGCATCTTCCTCCGGGGACTGAGCCAAGAGCTGACCGACGATACAAGTGAGAGCTGGTGGTGGTGAGTGAGTGAGTGACGGATGGTGTGAGCTGGGAAGGGAGCTAACCGGTGTGGTACTGTACATCAGGAACCATGGTTAAATAGGCCTGCAGAACAGATGATATAGTTCCATCCTTCCCCTGTGGCTGGTCGCCGAATCTTTCTGCACTATCACGAATAATCGCAGGAGTCGCTGGAACACCACCTCTCTTAATAAGTTGCGGATAAAGCCCATTCATGCGCTTGCCCTTGCAGTCCGCGAGGTGGGCCCAAACCTGATATCGAACCGAAGCAGGCACTCCGCTCAATAACAACTTCTTCACTTTCTTACTCTTCTTTGCCTGTGTCGGGTCGAGAGTAGACATCAACGATAACCACTTGAGTTCCCTATTTCTGTGTGCGTCGATGTCCGACGGTGATAATACATCGGACTGAGCGATCGACGAAGGGGAAGGTCTTCTGTTCGCGGCGGCCGCGTCCTTCTCTGAAACACCAGAAGATAAGAATGATAGGGGGCTTTCTGTGCGCAAGAAATTGGTAGCATCTTGCCGAATCGGACTAGCTTGGTGGTCGTTGTCGGGTTGTTGGGAGGAGAAGGAGTCTTGACTTAGCCGAGGCGAGACAGTACGCGGGAAGGACGGCTTTACGAGTTCAAAATCCATGTGCTGGACCTGGACCGTTTCCGTGCCTGAAATGGGGGTGGTCGGCGATTGACTTTCGCCAACAGTATCCAACCCGGACGGCCTCCCCAGTATTGCAGTCTTTGAAAGTTTCAAACGGAGTGACGTAGGTCTTAGCACACCCGGTGGTGGTGATGTCGAAATGAGTGATGGGGAAACCACGGAGGTCGATCGGGTGTCACTGGTCCGCGAAACGTCAGTATCGAAAGAGGTTCGCTGATTAGGAGATTTCAGCGCGACCGGGTCGGCCATGCCCTGCTTTCCAGAGCTCTCGGACGATGACGTTGATGGGCGAGGCCCATCAACCAAGGCCGACGGACGAACAGTCTCCACGGGATGCGACGATGTTTCATCACTGACAACATCCGCACGCTGGGGAGCTGACGACGGAGTGGATGGCATCGTGGCAGCAGAAGTGGTGCTGGGTGTGCGTAACTGGATGCTTGAAACCGCCTGTCTGAGCACCGTGGGGACGTTCAAAGCAGGGGTTGTCGCGTGCGATGAGTTGAAGGAGCGCGAGCTGACAGGACTAGGGAACGAAGTCACAATAGCCGATAAGGGGGTTCGAGGGTTTTCAATAGCCGGATTGACGGGTGTATCACTGCTGATGCTGTTTTGTGGTAGCGAGAGGGGTGAGGGTTTGTGAACGGGTCGATTCATGGTATTCGGACGGCGTGAAGACATCGGGCGGGGCGGCTCGTCCGGTCCGGACTTGGACTGTGGTTTTATACCCTGGAGGTTCGGTTGCTTCGATGTATCGTCCCTTCAAAGAAGTCATGTCAGCCGTATATGGTACCCACATCTCCTGAAACACTCACACGGAAGTCCTAAGACCCTGACCAGCTTGTGGCGATGTAGAGTCAAACCCTGAGAATGACCTTGACCGCGGGCGAACCTGAGGCTTTTGAGGGAAAAAATTTGGCCGTGGGATGGCCCCGGAACCAGGACCGCTCGAGGGGAAGGACTGGTTGGTCGGGGTGGAGGGGTTGGAAGAGGAGGGGGGAGTTAGGTTGGAGTCACCACTCTGTGACCGATGGGGTACGATCCTATTGGCGGGAACGGAAATCGGTGGTTCCAGCGAGAATGTGATTGGCACTGGACCGACTGCGCTCGCAAGGTTGATCTCGCATTTACCATAGATGGTCATCTTCCGCGGGGCCCCATTAGGGTACGTTCGTGTCGTAGCCGCGACGTGTAGCAGCTGAGGGAGGGATGTCTGAGGACGCGTTACGCCCGGTACCGATGGTGGTGACAGCACACGTCCGTACAAGGGCCCAATCGGTGCTGTCCCCGGCGGCTTTGGTGCGCCTGGGTGTGGGAGGAACATGCTCGTTCGAGAGGAGCCAAAGTCAAATACAGGTGGTTTGCTTGGTCGAGGCTGAGCGATGGTTGGGGGCTGAAAAGGGGACGCCGGGTGTGTTTCTTGCAGGGGTGGCGATGTGGGGGTTCTTGGGAGTCGTAGAGGCTGCGTTTCCGGGAGCGGATGAACGACAACAACAGCTTCGTCCGTGACGATACTGTCGCCACCTACACCCTGAGATGAGGTCGTTGAGTCGAAGGTTTCATTTCCAAGATCTGTGGGAGAAGATGAACGAGGTGAACCGTCGGTAGGAATGACGCCAGGGCCCTCTTCATCGTCTGAAATCACGATTTCCCCCTCACGCGCTGGAGTCAAATGTGCGTCTGTTGTGGTGGGGACTTCAGGGCTCCTCTCGTTCTCCAACCGGTATCTGAGAGCGGTTGCTACCCCAGTGGTGATCGGGGAAGTGGAAATAGCAGATGTTGCAGTGTGTTCACCCGATGAGTTGAGTGGAGAACCGAAGGTAGCACGAAGAAGGGGTGACCGCACTTCCAGGTCGAGGGGGGTAGGACGCTTGATAATGACCTCCTGTTCGAAACTAGGGCGCTGTCCGGAGAGGGGAATGGGTGGAGGGGCTTTCATCGACCCTTTTGAAAATCTAGACATCTTGGACGCGATTGAGAATCGAGAGTACCGATAATTGTCGTATATATCTGAAGCTCCCTCCCATTCTTCTCCTCCCTGGTCCGAATACTCAGAAGGGTGAGACGAAACTCGGGCCCCTGTATTTACGGGTGATGCAGAGGCGGATTCAGGTCGGGGAGCCGGATGGTGACTGTCCACGGATTGTGGAGGAGTTGAGTCGTAATTTAGCCCGTGATCGTCAACCGTGGAATCTGGGGACCCCTGACGGGCATAACCAGCCATGTCGGTGTCGCTGCTAGCATCGGAATCATCTTCACCCCCAGAACCCATGAAGTTTTGCAGAAGCGATAATCCGATGCCTTCAGCTCCGTCAACTGTTGCCACTGATATCCGGGTGCTCTGCTCTGATGGGACGAAGGATGACTCCAGGTCTTTGGTATCGTCGAATGCGGGGTTCTCTAGGGAATCGGGACTGCCACCTAAACGTGGTTCGGATTCTGTATCTCGAGTACGATGATTTGAATCGAAGTCGGCCGGGGTTGGGGGTGCGGATTCGATCGCGGAAGAGGCGGATGAGTACGAGGTCAAAGATGGTGGAATTGACGGCTCGTCGTCAAAGTCATGGGAATCGGTGTGGGAATGTGCGGGTGGGGATGCGGTTTCCGGACGAGTGGTTTCGTTTGGTGGGGGGGAATGTAGAGGAGCAGGCGGCGGTGTTCCTTCCTTGGACCCGGGCTGAGATACGGGTGATGGTGACGGCCGTGGACTATTTGACGGAGGACGGAAATGGGACGGACTAGGTGTCCGATGACCAGAGGATCGTTTGGTGAGGACTGGTCGCTTGAGTACGCCATGGAACCTGACGAGAGAACCTTCGAACTTGCCGACGACGCCCTCACAATAACCCTGCAAGTCCGTTTGAGGTGTAAGCGGAAGAGATTGAGGAACGGGAACACCGACCAAATATACGTCAGGTTGCTCTTGCAGTTGCATAAGAACAATAACCTCGTCGTCCTGTGCATGATTGAACGGGGGTTAGACACCTGGACGGCGCTTGTGACCAGAGGACACACCTTCAAAAACATGAGATCATCGGATGACTGGGCGACACAATCGTGGACCGCGGTGCACTTTCCGATGCCACCCTTGGCTGCAAATCTCGTCCAACGCGCCAACTCATGGACCTTCATGTTGAAGAGCGACGGGGGCTCAGGGAGTCGGCTGTCGGCAAGTCGTGGACTTAGCCGAGAAGATTTTTGGCCAGGCCGTGATGAGAAGGGATCAGAGTTTCGGAAATTTCCTGAAACCGTTGATGAGGGAGGACAGGAGGGAGAGGCGGGCGGAGGACATCCAGCGGGGGGATGTCGATTTGTCGGACAAGGTGTTTGCCACCGTGTGCCAAACCCGCGGGAAAGCGGCCAAGCTAATGTGCGCCGACTTTACGGCATTGGAAATCCAGAAGACCATTCCAACACGTCTATAAGCCTGTATCTATGCACTTATACGCCACCCTATTGCCACCGGTCCTTCCAACATGGAAACACCACAAGTCAAAAACACGCCACCCATCGTCACCGCCATCCAATCGTATCCAGAGTCAGCCCATTCAGGTCAATCCCGACCTTCTCTACCACCAACTTCCCGACCTTCCCATCCCAGCTCCACGACCCCCAGCTTCTGCCCCCAACCCGCACTTCTGTGACACCAGTACCGGCCTCCGGCTCCCCACAGTCATCATTAACCAAAATAATAACCTTCTGTAGTTTCGGTTGAGATGCGTACGTCCCCTCACCAACAAACCGTATTTCCCCGCCGTGTCTTCCACCCTTAGCGAAGACTTTCACCTCCCGGTACGGGGTTGGAGGCTGACTCTCACCATCATCGAGGAAAACCTTCCCCTGAGCATCACCATCAGTTCCTGGCGATAGAGAAACAAGCAAAGTGAGATCCGAACGGCGGGTAGATGCGATTGTGTACCCTGGTTCCTGATGAAGGATGATGGCAGTCCCGGATCGAATATGAACTCCGATCTTCCCCAACGGAACCCCAAGGGTGTGCATTTTTGTGGGGTTTGCAAGTCGTTCGTGCGTGAAGAAGTCCCGCCACACAACGGATCCTGTACCGGGGAAATGACCTATCATTGTCTTGAGCGTGAGCCGGAAATGAAAGACCGGAAATCATCGAACCATTGACGGTCGTGACGTTCGGGTGTAAGACCGGGGTAACAAGGAGCGCATTCCCGATCATGAACTGTTCATCGACGGCGAACAACTCGGGCTCGTCTGGGAACTCGTAAAACAGAGCCTTAATGGGGGGAGTTCCGTATCTCGAAGCATCCGCAAACAGTGTGTACTTAATTTGAAAAGAAAGAAAAACGTTCCGAAGCGTTAGACACTAGTGTGTGGGTCTCGCTACAGACTCACCCAGTACGGCAACAACGAGTACCGGACGGCGATGTTATCCCTTGAGGCATCCGCGACGCTATCCCAGACATATGGTTCCTGAGGAATGGCCGAGAGGATGTTGTGGTTCCTGAAGAATGGGAGATAGGCCGAGAGGGTCATCCAACGATTGCACAACTCCTCATCCGTGTTCCCAACTGTAAGCGAGGAGTGGCTCGTCAGAAGGCACCTTGAGAGTAAGGCACAGAACTGAATCGTACTGAAGCCACAGGTATCCGCCCCAACGAACGGAACTTGGAAAATCTGGAATTGTAAGACACCTTGGATACTGTGTCGCAGGTATTCCCATCTGCTAAAGTTGTCTCCAAGCTACCTAAAATTCAGGCGAAAATCTCGCGGAAAGTCATACGAGGATCGTACCCAGTGCCCTGCCCACGTTCCCGAACCGGCGAACGTCGAGCGACTGATGATGAAAGGCCGTTTCCGGTTTCGAATCTCGAGTAACGCTTTGAACGTGGCTTGGGAATTCATGAGTCCCCAGAGATTATGAACGTCCAGCTCGCTGAATCTGGAGGCATGAGTAGCATTTGTCGCAAGTGTCAGAGAGGAAAGTGGGCCGTTTCCTAGGGACGTGCGTTAAGAATTCCGCCAAAGAGGAGGGCCAAATGAATACCATTGTGAAGAGAGTACGCAGGACCAGTTCCATGACGTTTGTCGCCAGATTCAGGAGTGACGTTGTTGCCTGCCCCATCGACGCGGACGGACGGATCGTATGTGTGCGTTCCATTGACGGTGATGTTTCCGCTGGGTCCGAACCTCGTGGCGTTATACCTTGGGACACACAGTTAAACGGGTCCGGGTGAGACCTGAAAAATCGCACCCTTCTGGGTAATCTATCACAGGGTTGTTTGGGTGCCCGGGGAGATAGAATGGGACGCTCGTGTTGCTCAAATCTGCGCCGGTGCCACTGCGGCGGAATGATCACCATCATCGATCAAGGATGCCAGAATGAATGGGACGAACCAAGAACCGTCGCAGAAGGAACTGACTTCGTTCATATCCAACCAGATCCCTGAAAACTGGACGCCGGTGGTGAACCAATCGGAGAGCAGTTTTGTCCACCAACCCTGTGCCTTTGGGGAAAACCAATCGGGGAAAACCTGACCAAAACGTTCGCATGAGATGAGTTTGGTGACGCAGCATCTGATCCACACCGTGTACCCTGGCCAGACCTAGAGGGCCACTATTCATATCAGTGCGCACACATCCGAGGGTGAGTCAGTTACCTGGCCAATGTGTTCTGTCCCGTCAGGGTTCTTGGCGAAAACGCCCCTGAAGAATGCCTTAGCCAGGTGACGCTGCCTACCATCTACCACCTGACTTACAAATTCTTCCCAGTTTGATAGGGTGGGTACTACCGCGTTGGGTGTCAGAGCAGTACCCCAAACGTGTCACACACACACGTACAGTGTCAGTCCCGTTGGTCACCACGGGAATCGCCGCATCCACGATTGGTACGTAGTGTTGTTCGTTTGCGGACTGTGGTGATGCGGATATCAATCAAGGCCCGGTTGCTGGGTGCACACTCACAAGTTCGGAAATGAAGTCTCTCATCTCCTCGGCTGGGTACCTAACCGGATCGGTCGTGAAGTCGCGATACGCGTGGTACAGGTCGATATCGCTCCATATCACTTGAAAGACGTAAGTGGCAGATATGGCTAGGATAGTCGGAGAAGTGCAAGCTAACCTTCCAAAGGAATCTTCGAGTAATTCATCTTTCGAACGACCTCCCGCAACTCCGATACATCTTCGTAGCCCCACCGGCACTGTTGGTAACCAAACGCCCAGGCGTTTTGCCATGCCGGCTTCCCGATAACCTCGCTGTATTGCTCAATCACTTGAGACGGGGTTGGACCGGAGAAAAAGTAGAAATCAAGAGTTCCGCCCAGCATTCTGTATTGGATCAATGAGATAGCTGATCCCGGAGGCGTTAACAAGAGCACATCGGATCCCGCAGCGCTGAGAATCTGCGTCAGTGATCGCGAATATAGAATACACGGGGCGATTACCTGTGCAGGTAGACTCCATGGGATCGAGGAGCGATCGCATCTTCATTAAAGCGATGTTCTAGATAGACTGGGTGGCTACCGTACCTTGAAGAACGCCTCAGTTGGTGAGAAACTCGTTTGGGGTAAAGGGGACGCGCGTACATGTTTTCGTCGATTGGGTCGGCGCTGTCTCGATTCCACATCGTTTGGACGGATCCATGCGTAGTGCCTCCCCCGATATCTCGTCTGAATCCACTGCTGGCAACAACCTCGCCTAGGCCATAGATGTTGGTATTGAGTGGAAGCGCAGAAGTAATCTGCCGAATGTTTCAGGAAGTTTGTTACGTGGAAGTTAGTCAATGCAGACCTGGAGGTATCGGTCCTCAAAGACCAAAGGAAAACCATCCAAGGAAATTGACGGCACGCCGGGGATCACATCCGATATCGGTGTCCTTGGTAACGAAGAAATACGCGTATCGAACAGTGGAAACGCGTGAGGGTCTGAACGGCGAGTGATCCAGAATGAGAACGGAGATGCTTCGTAGTTGAACACGAGGTCGGAGGAGCGACCAAAGGCCTCAGAGGATCGCGGAGGTAACCCCACTATGGTATTTGGTATCGTAAATTGGGATTGTTCAGCATCGTGGATGTTCACGCGGAGGCTGCAATCGTGCAAGAAATGGGGTGGAGTTAGCTTGTGCTCGCGTCAGAACTTTGTTGCTTTACCGCGCATCGGTTTCGTAAGTGACTTCGACTATGAGATTGCTGTGATCAGTTCCGTATGCGTGGCACTCTTTCCCAGCGAGGACGAGGTTGGCGATGAGGCCATGCTCGGAGGTTTCAACAGAGGTTAGATCGTAACCTACAAGTTCCGTTCGGACCAATCGATAAGGACGAGAAATGAAGACGCTACCTGGGCACGATGACACGTTTCTCAGAAATTTTGTATCCAAGCTGATATTTGGGCTGAACCATGGTTCAAACGACAGATAGGGTGAAAGGGGACCGATCTTGAGATAAAAAGCGAGAGCAGCAAATGTACCTGCGAATGCAACAGGGAGTAGGCCACTCCAGAGTCCTCTGGGGGGGTCCTTCTTGAGGGCGGACATGAAGCCTTGCAGCAATCGTCCGGGAAAGTCGTGGCAGCGACTGTATGATATGAATACCACTCGTCTTCCAATACTTTACGTCATACCCGGAAACCCCCGTCAAGTTAGGCGGTCGACATGGCAGGGCGTGCGCACACCCTCCCACGCTTCTCAGGGACACGGTGGGTACACGGTACGACCCTCTGTACAGGACAGTACGCCTGGGGAAGGAATGTGAGCGGCAATGATTGATTTTCCCTCGGCAGGATTGCCGGATGGCCGATCACATCAAATGCAAACCCCCTCTTCCGCGACCGACTCCAGGTTCGCCCTGGGGGCTCACCGCTAGGAACTTATGGCGACGATCTGAACGTAGAAAATGGATTGCTTTCGCGACGATCTCCGCAGAGTTCCACCCCGACTGACCGGTTTCATCCCAACCCGGACGGAAGACCTTGGAGTCATTGAACCTCTCTACTGGCGGAAAACCCTGGTCTCATGGTGGCTTTTCGTCGTTTCAGCTCTCCCTTGATGCCAAACTTAGACCGGGGAATCAGGCAGACCTGATCGCACCGGGACCTTGGAAAGTCTCTCGATCTTTCAATCTCTGCGAACCATGCGGACCCCACCTGAAGCCTTTGCGATGATTGATCGGCGACCAGTGCTCAATATATTACTTTAACCCCCTGCTTGGACTCGAGCGCGCACCCTGGATCACGAAGTTAGGTTTCCAATGAACCTCAAGGAGTGGAGCAAGTTGAAGAGCCCAGCCGCGTGTGAAACGGCAATGGTGTTTTTTGTACCGGTAGCGTGGTGCTCCGAATGAAGCTCTTCCCAGCGTAACCTGACATCTTCACGACTGTCGGAAACTTCTACCTCACGCGGTAGCGCCTTCATTCCGACGATAAAATGGTTGCGTTGACGGCGTTCCCACAAGCGTCTCACCTCCTGATGGAATCCATGCCCGAGGAACACCGTCTCCTCCTGTTCATCAGAGGTGGTCAGGGGTCCGCTCGACCTGTCAACGTCGTTCGTTGTCGTAGCGCGGCTCAGCTCAGTTACGACACGAACTACCCAATCACCAGCGCATAGGAGATCTCTCCGTGCCAACATTTCCAACTGACCAGCCCCCAACCCGAAAATCTGTCCTCGCTTGCGCCCTACCTTGGCGCTCATTAGAACAAGTGGCACAGCCAACGCACTCCGGTCTTCCGCGCTAGTTTAGCTGATGCACGTTAAGGTTTGAACGCTCAACACATGCGGCGCTTGACTTGGTGATTTGCAGAAACTCGGACAGCTCCTGTATAATTCGGCTATCGGAGCCTGAAATGGGGTACATCTCAACCTGAACCGCGGAGTGTCGGAGTTTATTATTTGTGTGCCCGTCGTTCCGAACAGGCGGCTCGGAAAAGAAACCAACAACTCACAACAATGGGGACCACCAAGAGAGAAATTGTAACGTGGCGCGATTAGAATGAGACACTAGTAGTGCTCAATCGTTTATCGATCATCTTTATACCTTGCCCCTAATAGGACGATGTTAGGCAGCCCCCAGTTGGCGGCAGATAATCGATCATTCGAAGGGGGGGCATCGTTTCGCATGAGATAACAAGGGAAAGGTCCCGCGTTCCAGACCAGAAGACCTGCGGGCAGTGAAAAGGTGAGAGGGGAGTGCGAGATGATTTGGCCCAAATTTTTTTTTTCCACATACACAGCTCAACGCGGTCTTGTCCTCGAATGGGATGGGTGTGGTTGCGGGAGGTGTCCCAGCTCAACATGAAGGATAGATCGGCGATCGTCTGACTGAATTGGAGGGACCGGGTGCATGGCCCTGGGGCGGTGAACAGCATACCTTTATAAGTGTATGACTGGTGATTTCTTCAAATCTACGCGGTTGTTCAAAATCCGTCGAATTGGACTCGATCGTGGCCTGGGACTCATTCAAACCCAGCGGATTATATTCCCGTTTCAACGCACGTCTAGGCGATAGAGCAGATAAAATTAGAGGTAGAATGGAAGATGACTCATTTGCCGTTTGAGTTGGCTGTCGTGCGCCCACGACGTCGATATGTTGTGGTCCCAACGTGCAGTAGGCCTATGTCGTCTCAGTTTTACGTTTGCTGAGAATGTATTCGGATCGTCAGTGCACCCGGTATTGGGGTGATTGGGGTGTGCGCATGGAGGTTCTCGCATCACATGTGCATGTCTGGGGTGCTCCCACCACCATGAGGGTTTTGCCCATACCCAAAGAAGG
>Ga0307511_10000879_pt1 | contig 31850 bp, 29 predicted proteins | sample 13_EM_MG_FD_200266 | JGI IMG/M metagenome (GOLD analysis project Ga0307511, IMG submission 200266) | Populus trichocarpa ectomycorrhiza microbial communities from riparian zone in the Pacific Northwest, United States - 13_EM | ecosystem: Host-associated > Plants > Roots > Unclassified | place... | reverse complement strand
TCGGCATCCGGTATCAGCGGCGGTGGGCTGGCAGCGCAAGGCATCAGCGGTGGCGGGAAGTCGACATCGGGTATCAGTGGAGGTGGCTTGTCCACCTCGGGAATCAGCGGCGGTGGTCTCGCAGCGTTGGGTATCAGTGGCGGCGGAATGTCGGCATCCGGTATCAGTGGAGGCGGCTTGTCCGCCTCGGGAATCAGCGGCGGCGGCCTCGTAGCGCTAGGTATTAGTGGCGGCGGAATGTAGTCCAGGGTGGCGTTCCCCTGCGGTTATTCTGAGCCCCCGCCTTGTGGCGGGGGCCTTTAACATCAGAGACTGAGCCCCTCGGGCCAGAGGCCCGTTTAATCAGTCGCCAGACAATGGATCAGTCGGGCCTCTTCCGAAGACTCACCTTTGCCCAACTGCAGTTGCATTTCTGGGCAAAATGACCAGAAAGTCGTCGTTACATTTTGATTCCGCCTGATTGATCATCAGGCGCGGCGCACAGAGGAGGCTCTCATCTGCCAGTCGCGATTTGCGACGCACGGAAAGTCCTCAACCCTAAGTGCTGACAATGGAGTGAGATTGGGTCGCTCAAACCACGGGTCTGGAACAAGCGCTCCAAGTGAACGCGGGCAATTGATTCTAAAAGACCTTTTGCTCGAGCTCGCCTCGATTCTCCTCCCACGCGGAGTGACCCCAGCTCAATTCAACGACCTTGGGAACCAAGCATTCATTGAAGCGGCCGCGAAGATGTCGAGATTCAGGAATGGAAGGGTTAACCAATCACGAGTGTCAGTTCTGACTGGATTGCGCCGAGCTGAGGTTAGGAAGCTTATGACTAACGCAAGTTCGCCCCTGCAGTCCAGTGCCCGACATAGGCCTCCCGTCGAAACAGTCTTAGCTGGCTGGTGTGCTGATAAGCGTTACGTGGACAGGGACGGTCGTCCGAAACGCTTGGTCGTCTCGGGCGGCAAAACGTCATTCGTTCTACTGGTCAAGCAATACGCAGGCGATGTGCCTCATCGGGCGGTCTTGAACGAGCTCACCAGGTTAGGGGTGGCGCGCCAAATTGGGCAACATGTGGAGGTGCAAAACTTATCCGCGTTGCGACAGAGGAAAAACTTCACTTCACTTGCCTACGTAATGCCCGCAATCCTTGACGGCATTCGCATTGCATCAAACGTAAGCGCGCCTGGTCGCTCTCCGGCAATGCGACGCTTAGTCTTGCCTGCTCATAATCTACTTGACCTCGCAATGGTCCGCGACCGCTGTACTTCCACTATTGAGACGATGCTGGGCGGTTTGAGTGCATCTTTGGCTGCGCAAAACACAGCGCGACGTCGAGCGAAGCAGATGCCGCATTCGTGTTCAGTGAGTGTCCTGTTTGTTGAAAATAGAGGGCCATAGTCAGTTGATGTCGTGCTCTAACTGGATGTGACGCACGGCACTAGATAAGGAGGTCACGATGGGTGTTAGGTCGGCGAAGCGTGTCGCATCGGAATATAAGCGTGTGCTAACTAATGTCTTCGAGTTCATGTTCGCATGCGGGCTACCCAGGGACGACATTTTAGCTATCGCCACTGCGGCTTTGGACAAGGCCAAGGTAGTAAGTGGCGATATGGACAAGGACCTTAACGGCGGATTGGCTACCGCCGCCTTGGTGCTCGACGCGTGGCATCGCGATCCGCGATACCTGACGTCCTCCGCGCGGCCTCGGGCTGTGCGACTGATTGGACCTGCGCCCAGTGTGGAAGCACTTGTTCGCGCTCAGCCGGGACGGCACCGAGCCGCTACCTTGGCTCGTAGGTTAAGGTCGCAACGTCTGGTAGTTCCGTGCGGTCCCGAACTGTACAAGCCCGCTAGCAATATCGCGCTCCTGTCCGCTTTTGATCCGCTGGCCGTTCAACACGTCGCGCGATCTCTGTCGATGCTGCTTGAGACCATCCGTCAAAATCTTGCTGGTCATCATACGTCTCAGAGGCAAATCGAGCGCATCGCAGAAGTGCCTGATTTGCCTTTGCAACAAGTGAATGCATTTCGAAAATTTACCCAGGCGCAGGGGTGGGTTCTCTTGAGAACCGTCAACGATTGGCTCGAGGCTCGGCGTTCGAAGGATCCGATCCAAAGGCGACAGACCGTCCGCGCAGGGATTCATGTCCACACATACCTGGGAACCTCGAGGCATTCCTCTGGTGTCTCCAAGTCCCCTCGACCAACGACATAACCAGCTACTCTTTCCAACGTATTCCTCGAAATCACAGACTCACAGGAGTTGCCGTGACGAGTGATATGGCGCAGTAGAGCGTTGTCGCCCGAGTCGAGGGGCGCATCATCTGGTAGGCGCGCGGCTTCGACTGTCTCGCCGCAGGGAGGGACTGTGCCGTCTAGCACCCCGGCAGAAAAGTCTTTCCGCATTACTGTTGGCAGCCCATGCTCTTGCGCACCTTGGCAACCTCACTTATCTCAACGCGGCGGATTGAAGACCGAGGGCAAATCCGGTGCAACAATGGCACGCTTGAACCAGCGTTCAAGGGTTACCAACCTGGCTCCACGGATTCGCTTCTGCCAGGACGGCGCCACCGCGCCGAATCTCTCCGCCAGGAGACAAATCAGTGCTTCGCCCTTTCCCTTGGCCTCGCCCTCGGCGAGCCATTGCTGCTTCCAGGTTTCACCCAATGTCGACAGATTGGTCTTCATTGCCAACAAATCCTCGGATACCGGTACCTTCACTCCAAGCCCCGCGAGTGCCTCGTGAACTAACTCGCCGAACAATCCCCGCAGCCGCTCATAGCCCTCGTGCCGCCGGAACCAGCCGATCATCTCGCCCAGCAGCTCTTTGAGTCCCTCGGGCGAATGCCGCTGCTCGAGGCGAAACAGCAACGCCACCAGGCTGGAGCGCCGCGCCAGCTCGTCCTTGTGGAAAGGCCCCCATGTCCAACAGATAGTAGCGGACTTGTGGCTGCCAGGGAAAACGGTACAGCTTGCATAAGCAGCAGGTTCAACATAGCGCGCAGCTATGGAATTGCTCAGACCTTCGTCGCAAGCGGAAGTAGCTGTCCCTTAGCGGTATCCTAACCAGCTCTCAAGCATCGCCTTACTGGATGTTGTAGCGTCGTTCGCGGGTACATACAGCAACTTACTGTCGAGCTTGCTGTGGGCACTACTCTCTGCGGCATGCTTCGAACATGCGACGCCGCGGTGCAACAGATTCGCTCAATTCGGTGGACGAACCTCGCTGGCTCGTCATTCGCGACCGTTACAGCCGGCTCGTCGAGTACCGGGTTCTCGAGCCTCGGACGGATCTGCGCAATGTCATGGAAGCCGAGCGAGCTCGCCGGGCGGCAGAGGGCTGGTCTGTGGGGACTGTCCCGAAGAACTGCTCGTTCTGCTTCTGCGATCTGGACAATGATCGGATGTGTATCGCCATAGAGTGCTATGAGCCTGGCACGGCACCGATGCGTTGACGAGGGACGGGGAGCCGATCCCGCTCAGTGAGCATCCGCCGGAGCTGCGGCGGCCATCGGTGCGACGGGCTTCCGCATCAGCGGCACCATCAACGTAGCCGCCACGAAGCAGATTGAGATTAGAAAGAACGCATCGGAGAACGTCTGAACCAACGCTTCCCTATACGTCAGCGACCATAGCCGTTGCAATGCTAGGAAGTTGCCATGCGCGGCGTCGCCCGCAAAGGTGCTCGCATACCGGCCGCTTGCTGATGTCAGCAGATTGACGGCGGCTGGATTTGCGGAGGTCAGATGCTCCGCGAGTCGCAGGAAATGCAGATTGGTTCGATCGTTGAGAATGGTTCCACAGGCAGCGATTCCGATCGCGCCGCCGAGATTGCGCATCAAGTTGAACAGCCCCGAGGCCAGTTTCAGGCGTTCGGGGGCGAGGCCGCCCAGCGTCAGGGTGACAGTGGGGGCAATCGCGAACTGCTGCGCGAAGCCGCGCAGCGCCTGCGGGAGGAGCAACTCGCGCCAACCCCAGTCGTGGGTAATCGGTGTGAAGCTCCAGATTCCAACGGCGAAGCAGCCGAGTCCGATCATCAGCAGCCAGCGCAAATCGACTCGCCGCGCGCAATAGGTGTAGACGGGAATGGCCAGGAGCTGAAACACCCCCGTGGTGAACACCGTCCACCCGATTTCCTGGGCGCTGAAGCCGCGGACGCGGCCAAGGAATAGCGGCGACAGGTATATGGTGGCGAAGATTCCGACTCCGGCAACGAACGAGAAGAAGCAGCCGAGGGCGAAGTTCCGGCTCTTGAGCGCGCGCAGGTCGACCACGGGGTTGGCGTAGGTCAGGCTGCGCCAGACGAATGCAATCCCGCTCAGGATTGCTATCCACGCAGTCGTACGGACCGTAGAGTCGCCGAACCAGTCCCAACGGGGACCCTCTTCCAACGTGTATTCGAGGCAGCCGAGAAAGGCTGCCATCAGGACCATACCTGGGTAGTCGGCGCCGCGAAGCAAGGTGAGGTTGGGTTTGTCTATGCGAACCAGCATCGGGACGGCAACGGTGACGAAGATGCCCGGTACCAGGTTGATGAAGAACAGCCAATGCCACGAGTAGTTGTCCGTGATCCAACCGCCGATGGTGGGCCCCAGCGTTGGCGCAAGGGACGCCAGTGACCCGACGCACGCCGCTGCAATGACGACTCTCGGGCCCTTGAAGAAGGCAAAGGCGGCGGTGAACACCGTCGGAATCATCGAGCCGCCCAGAAATCCCTGCAGCGCCCGGAAGACGATCATGCTTTGAATGTTCCAGGCCCAACCGCACAGCAGGCTGGTGAGTGTGAAGCCGGCTGCTGACACGCAGAACAACCAACGTGTCGACATCACGCGCGACAGCCAGCCGGACAGGGGGATGACGATGATTTCGGCGATCAGGTAGCTGGTTTGCACCCAGGAGAGCTCGTCCACTCCGGCGGACAGCCCACCGCCGATGTCCCTGAGTGAAGCAGCAACAATCTGGATATCGAGTATGGCTATGAAAAAGCCAACGCACATGACGGCGAAGGCGAAGGTCTTTTTGCCGGAGGAGAGTTCGGCAGAGGTTGCCGGATCAGCGGGGCCGCTTGCGCCGGCGGAGCGCACTGTCGCCGTGACCGGGGCAGCGGCTGGCATCGCCGCCGCAGCACGCCCTGACACAATGGTCAGTGTAGCCATGGCAGTTAGTTGGTCGCGGCGGCCACGGCGGTTGCGGATGACGTGGCCCGAGCGGCCCCAGGTGTCACGCGGGAGTTCGCCCGCGGAGCTGCCGACGCGAGTTCCGCGCGCTCAGAAGTTCGCATGTCCACCTTTGCCACCACCGACAGACCCGGGCGCAGTCGGCCGAGCGCAGACGCATCGCCGTCGAGAAGGATACGCACAGGCACGCGCTGAACAATCTTAGTGAAATTGCCTGTCGCATTCTCCGCAGGCAGGACGCTAAAAACCGCGCCAGTCGCCGGCGCCAAACTGGCCACGCGGCCATGAAAAAGCTGGCCGGGTAGCACATCTGCTTCAACGACAACAGGTTGTCCCGCGTGCATGCGCGCTAACTGGCTCTCCTTGAAGTTGGCGTCTACCCACAGACCGCGTGCGGGGACGAGTGACATGAGTTGTGCACCGATGTTGGCGTATGAACCTGGCCGTGCGCTGCGGTTGCCCACCGTTCCGTCCATTGGTGCGCGCAACTCGGTGTAACTCAAATTGAGTTCCGCGACATCGCGGTCGGCATTAGCCTGCGCGAGTGCGGCCTGAGCCTGTTGGGCCTGCGAATCGATTACGTCGAGTTGCCGCTGCGAAGCTGCCAGGGCTGCGCGAGCCTTTACGCCCGAAGCAATCGCGTCCTTGTAGTCGGCATCGGCCTTTTGAGACTCCTGCAGCGACACGGCTGACAGCCGCTGAAGATGCTTATAGCGAGTCTCATCCTCTTTGGTACGCTCGATCTGGGCGTCAGCGGAGGTGATTACAGCCTTTGCCTGCGCGATGATGGCCTCCTGCAGATGACGTGTAGCTGTCAGGTTCGCGATGGCAGCTTGCTGAGCAGCCACGGCAGCAATCGACCTGGCGCGTGCGGCGACGTAGTCACGGTCATCCAACTTCACTAGAACATCACCGGCACGAACCGTCTGGTTGTCTGTAACAGCCACGCGGGCAATGAAACCGCTGACCTTCGGTGCGATAACGGTTATGTCCCCCCCGACGTAGGCATCGTCGGTGCTCTCTGTGAATCGCCCGACCGTCCACCAGTGGTGGCCAAGTGTTGCCAAGGAGGCGGCCACGATCAGAGCAGTCCCGGACATGACGAGGGTTTTCCAGGAGGGGATGCGGACAGGGCGAACATTACCTGCAACCTCGGCGCCAGACGCACTCGCGACGCTCGAGCTAATGTCTCCGTCTGCGATAACGCTACTCATAGAGAACTCCAGGCTTATGCGAAGCAGCTGCTTCCGCAGCGCGGGCGAGGCGCTGACGTGTTCGTTCGCCCGCCGCCGGTCCCGGGACGAGTGAAAAACCGGGACCCGGTATGGGCCGGCCGGTCACGCGATCAACAATGACGGGCTCAGCGATCGCGCCCGTTTCTGCGTCCGCGAGTAGAACGCTGGCGCCTTCAGGGGCGAAGTGCTTGTTACCCCAGGCGAGCAAAGACAGCAGCACCGGGCGGAAATCACGGCCCCGCTCGGTGAGCACGTACTCGTAGCGGGGCGGTTTTTCACTGTAGCGCTGACGCTTAAGAAGGCCGCCCTTTACCAACGCATTGAGCCGCCGTGTGAGCATGTTCGGCGCTATTTCCAGGCTCTTCTGGAATTCGTCGAATCGCTTCAGGCCGTAAACGGCGTCGCGGAGGATGAGGATGCTCCACCACTCCCCCACCCGCTCCAAGCTGCGGGCGACCGGGCACTGCATGTTGCCGAAGTTCTTGCGCTGCATGGAGCTAAGATAGGGGAGTCACTATCATTATGCAAGTGACGCCCAGTCGTGCGCGGGCGGGCTTCGCGGGAGCGGCAGCGGCCACACCACCGCAAGACCCGCCCCGCCAGCACCCCTCTGGCATAATTTTGTGCCTCCTGGAGGAGCCCATTTGAAATCCATACAAGCTCTGGCCACCCTCACCCTGCTAGCCTCCGTGGCAGTGGCGCAGCCACCGCCCTTGGTGGCCCGGAACGCCTGGGTACGGGCGATACCCGGAGCGGATACGGCCGCCGCCTATCTGACCTTGCGCAACGTGAGCTCCAACCCCGTGACAGTGCTTGGTGTTGAATCCCCACTCGCGGGTCACGCGATGATTCACGAGACGACCGTGCAAGGTGGGCAGTCAAGAATGCGGCCCCACGAGCAGCTCGTGGTTGCTCCCGGGATGACGGTGAAGTTCGAGCCAGGTGGACTGCACGTAATGCTTCATGATCTGAAACAGCCCTTGTCGGTGGGTCAGATAGTGCCGCTGGTCATCACACTGGCCGGTGGGGGCACCCTGCAAGTGACTGCGGCGGTACGCCCGTTGAGCGCGGAATGAGATCCGCGGTTTGAGTCACGCGCATCCGCCGACGGATCATGTCACTCCATACGACAAGTTCGCCTGGAGCGACACTGACATCGAGCACCTGCTCGTCACCGGTGAGCACGAGCGGGATCTGGCCGCCTACTTTGGCGAGCGCGAATACCGGGAACTGACGGAGCTTGCCCGGCGTGCCGCAGGCGTGCGGCTGAGTGAGGAAGCGGCTCTGGTGTTTGTCGTACCGGGCATCATGGGCTCCCAACTGGGACTCAAGCGCCAACCTCCTTTGCCCCATGACATCCTGTGGCTGGATCCGATTGACATCGGAGTCGGGCGACTGCATCGGCTGCACTTGTCGGCCGGGACGTCCATCGTGCCACTGGGTGTCGTACTGTTTTCCTACCTGCGGCTCAAGTTGAATCTGCGCGCGAGCGGCTTCGCGCCGGTTCTGTATGACTACGACTGGCGGCTCGGTGTTGACCAGTTGGGAGCGGCGCTCGCAGAGCGGATCCGCAGCGCGTCCGTGGATCGGATCATGATCGTGGCCCACAGCATGGGCGGCCTGGTCAGCCGTGCGGCGCTGGCACAGCCAGGAATGAACAATGTCGAGCGGCTGGTGCTGCTCGGCACGCCCAACTTCGGTTCCTTCGCACCGTTGCAGGCTTTGCGTGGAACCTACTCAGTGGTCCGCAAGATCGCGCGCCTCGCCGGCCGCGGCTCACCTGAAACCCTGGCCGCCAAGATCTTCAGCACATTTCCAAGTCTGTATCACATGCTCCCGAGTGCGCAGTGCAACGGGTGCGCCGATCTGTTCGACCCTGCCGAATGGCCCCGTTCGGGACCCCGGCCGAACCGGGCCTTGTTACGTGAAGCACGGGACGTCCACAGCAAGCTCGTGCAGGCGGACGAAAGGATCTCGGTCGTCGTTGGCGTTGGGCAGGAGACGGTGACCGCGGTTGCCAGGCGCAGAGACGATTTTGTCTATACGATCACGCGACATGGTGATGGAACAGTGCCCGCGGTCAGCGCGGGACTTCCCGGTGCCCGTAGTCACTACACGTTGGCTGCACACAGTGATCTGACGAGAGACCCAACAGTTGCAGCGGCCGTGGCTGACTTGCTTCACACGGGAAAAACAGAGCGTTTGCCGTCGAAGTGGAAGAGCACAAGTACCGCCCAGGCTCAAATAAGCGACCGGCAGCTGCGGCGCATGCATACCGGGAAGGTGGATTGGGCCGGGATGGAGCCCGATGAGCGCCGCGAATATCTGGAGAATCTCAACGAGCCCCCGAAGTTGCAATTGCGGGTACCCAAGAGGAAGAAAACAAAACGAGCCTCCGCAAAGGCGACGCGCCGGGCCGGGGCAACACGGTGAGCGATGCAACGATCGTCTGGTTCCGGCAGGACTTGCGCCTGCGAGACAACCCGGCATTGCATGCCGCGGTCGCCACTGGCGGGCCGGTAATTCCCTGGATGTGTCGTGGCAGGAGCGGAGGTAAGCGATGAACAGCGCTTTCGATGAAATCACGCAGCTGGTGCCGGATACGCATCAGCTCGTGCGCGTCACGGCGCGCCTGTTGGCAGCACTGGCCATTGGAACCGCGATCGGCCTGCAACGCGAGTTGACGCACAAGCCTGCCGGACTGCGAACTCACATGCTCGTGGCACTGGGCACGGCCCTGTTTGTCGTCGGCGCCACGGAATCGGGCATGCATTTGGACTCCGTGTCGAGGATCGTGCAGGGACTCGCAACCGGGATAGGCTTCCTGGGCGGGGGCGCCATTCTCAAACTCACCGATGAGCGGGAAATACACGGCCTCACGACCGCGGCGGGAATATGGATGACTGCAGCAGCGAGCGCAGCGGCCGGACTCGGCCAGATAGCGGTCGCACTGATCGGCACCCTGCTCGGACTGCTGGTGCTCGGCATGTTTCGTAAGCTCGAGAAGGAACTCGGCCATCGCGCCCGCAAGGATGCCGAAGTGCACTCTCGTTCCAACCCTGACCCGAAGGACATCGCATGACGTTGAAGTTCTGTACGGTCGATGTCTTCACCGACCACCGGTTTGGAGGCAATCCACTGGCTGTGTTTACCGATGTGCCGGAACTCCCGACCGATTTCATGCAGAACATTGCGCGTGAATTCAATTTGTCGGAGACCGTGTTCATCGTCAAGCCGCGCGATCCTCGCGCGGCGCGCCGGTTACGTATTTTTACTCCAGCCCGCGAGTTGCCTTTTGCGGGACATCCCACGATCGGCGCCGCGCACGTGTTGGTCGAAGAGGGGCTGGCCGGCGTCAGCGGCACGTCGGGCAGCTTCCTGCTCGAGGAAGAAGTGGGTCTCGTGCCAATCAATGTGAAACGGCAGGCTAACGGCGCCTGGTTCCTGCAGTTCACGACGGCGAAGCTCCCCGAGGAGGCCCCGGCGTCGGTGCCGTCGGTGCCGGAGCTGGCGAGGCTATTGAACGTTGCGGAAACTGACATCCTGAAGGACGCTGATTTCGCGCAATTTTACTCGTGCGGCGTGCCGTATCTGTTTGTGCCATTGCGCGACCGCAGCGTGTTGGGTCGAGTGAGCATCGATCCTGCGGCGCATCGCAAACTACAGGCCGCCGCAGGCATTTCGGACGTCTTTGTTTTTTCGTATGACCCCGAACGCGAAGACTCAGACATCCGGGCGCGGATGTTTGCGCAGGAATTCACGATTATCGAGGATCCGGCAACGGGAAGCGCCGCGGCGGCCTTCGCCGGCTACCTGGCGCGCCGCTCCTGGCACCGCGAGGGGACTTTGCGCTGGACTATCGAGCAGGGCTTCGAGATGGGCCGCCCCAGTATTGTCTATCTCGAAGCGGATCTCGCAGATGGCGCCGTCGCCGCGGTTCGGGTCGGCGGGACGGCCGTCCGGATGAGCGAAGGCACACTGACTTCCTTTGACTAAATGAGAGCGGCATCCGTAGCCACCACGCTTTCGGCTCCGCGCTGCACAGTTCGTGCGAGTGCCAGAGCGATCGGCAATACCTGCTGGGCGTAGAAGCGCGCCGTGTGGAGCTTCGAATCGTAGAAAGACCGATCCGGGCCGTTGAGATTCCGGGCCGCAACGGTGGCGGCTTTCGCAGTGAGCCAACCACCGATGACATATCCGGACAGCATCAGATAAGGAACTGACACGGCCATTGCGGTGTCAGGTCGTGAAGCGAGTGCCTTCACCAGGGAGTCGGTCGAGTCCTTCAGCAGGCCAACAGCCTCCAGCGCTGCCTCGCGCGTCGCGCTTGCGGCGGGCGCCGATGCGTCGAGCTCCTGCAGCTCACGCGACATGTCAGCTATCAACTGACTCATGGCAGCGCCACCATCGCGGCCGATCTTGCGGCCGATGAGGTCGTTCGACTGAATGCCGGTCGTGCCCTCGTAGATAGTCGTAATGCGCGCGTCCCGTATGTACTGCGCTGCGCCCGTTTCTTCGATGAATCCCATTCCACCGTGTACCTGGACGCCAATGCCCGTGACCTGGTTGCCGGTCTCCGTGCACCAGCCTTTGACGATAGGGATCAGCAGATCCGCGCGTGCCTGCGCTGCGGCGCGCAGCTTGTCATCCGGGTGATGGCCCGCGACATCCAGTTGATAAGCGGCATACAGGGCGACGGCGCGGCACGCCTCGGTTGTGGACTTCATCACCAGCAGCATGCGCTTGATGTCGGGGTGATGAATGATCGGCGCAGGACCCTCGCTCTGGGCAACCGGCGGCTTGCCTTGTATTCGTGTCCGCGCCCACTCGGCGGCGTGTTGATACGAGCGCTCGCCGATTGCGTATCCTTCCAGTCCAACTGACAGGCGCGCGGAGTTCATCATGATGAACATGTATTCCAGGCCGCGGTTGGGCTCGCCGACCAGGTATCCGACGGCGCCTTCCCGGTCGCCATAGGCGAGCACGCACGTTGGGCTCGCATGGATGCCCAGCTTGTGCTCGATCGATACGCAGCGAACTTCGTTGGGATTGCCGAGGGAGCCATCTTCGTTCACGAGCACCTTGGGCACGATGAACAGCGAAATGCCCCTGACACCGGCAGGGGCGCCTTCGACGCGGCCCAACACCATGTGAATGATGTTGGTGGTGCAGTCGTGATCACCCCAGGTGATGAAGATCTTCTGCCCGAACAGTCGATAGTGATCCCCCTCGGGGACCGCCCGCGTGCGGATCTGCGCGAGATCCGAGCCTGCCTGGGGCTCGGTGAGAACCATGGTGCCGGTCCATTCGCCACTCACCATCTTCGGCAGAAACTTCTGTTTCTGCTCTTTCGACCCACAGAGCTCGAGCGCGTGCACGGCGCCGTGCGTGAGCATCGGACAGAGCTTGAATGCGAGATTGGCGGATGCCCAGATTTCCTGGACCGCGGTGACCAGCACCTGCGGTACGGCCTGGCCACCATAGGCGGGATCAGTTCCCAGCTGCGACCAACCGCCTTCGGCGAACTGACGATAAGCATCACGGAACCCGGGAGCCGTGACAACACCCTCGGGCGTCCAACGCGCGCCTTGCTCGTCGCCCGACCTGTTGATGGGGTCGAGGACTGTCTGCGCAAACCGGGCGGCCTCCCCGAGAATCGATTCGGCGATATCGCTCGAATAGTCGGTGAGGCCGGGCCAGGCAGACGAATATAGAGCCAACGCCTGCGAATGCAGCAGTTCATCGAGTACGAAACGCAGTTCCCTGAGCGGAGCGCGGTACATGGCGGTTACCTTCAGTATTGGCCTTCAGTATCAGGCCCTTGTGAACGCGGGCCTTCAATGCCCGCCTGCGAGTTTAGCGTGCCCGGGCGGCGCGGGTGCCTGTTATCTTACTCGTCGGTAACACCTATGCCTACTCGCCGGTAACCCCCAGTGCCGGCACTATGTTCGCAGCGAGAAAATCGACGAAGCGTTGCACTCGCAGGTCTGCCTCGAGCGCGGCAGGGTAGATCGCGTACAGGGCGGCGGCCGGGGGCACGGTCCACTCCGGCAACACCTGCTTCAGGCGGGTGGTAGCCAATCCCACGCGGCACATGAATTGTGGCAGCAGGCCTATTCCCAGCCCTGCTGCCGTCGCAGCATGAAGCACGGCCGGGTCATTGACGGCGAGCTTGGGTGACACCAGGACTTCCGCGCGCTGCGAGCCGCGCTCGAGGCGCAGGCGGAACTGCGGTACATCGGTCGCTTCAGGTGTGAGCAGGTCGTGCGCTCGAAGATCTTCGGGACGGGACGGGACCCCACGCTGCTGCAGGTACGCCGGTGTGGCACACAGCAGCGCCGGCGGAGCACCCAGCAGTCGAAAAGCAGCGCCACCCTCGGCCGATGATCGGGTTCGAATCGCAACATCCCAACCTTCGGCACTGTCCGGCGCATCCATTGCCACCTCCAATGGCACGTCGGGAAAGCTCTCCAGGAAGCGCGGGACCAGCGGTGTCAGCAGCACGCGCCCGTATGTTGGATCCGCTACGACCCGCAAGGGGCCACTGATTGGGGCATTCAGCTTGCCGATGACGGAGCGCGCAGCGTCCGCCTCCTCGACGACACGCTTTGCATGCGGATATATAAGACGGCCGGCGTGCGTAAGAGAAATGCGGCGCGTGGTCCGCTCGAGCACTTTCACGCCGAGTGATTTTTCCAGATCTGCCACAGCCCGACTCACGGCGGCCTTGGGAACACCCAAGGCACGGGCCGCAGCGGAGAAGCCATTCAGGTCCACGACCTTGGCCAGGACGGCAAGCTGCGCGGGGGTCCACAGTAGGCTCAAGAGCGCCTCAATCCTTGTTCTACCAGCGCCTATTGTTTCACCCAAGGTGCGTCGCGGCCAAGCTGTGGAGATGTAGAATGCGCGTCCGCTGCAAAACACCCCCGGGAAGTCGCTCCAATGAAGATCTCCATGCAAGCCCTGTCAATAGACATATTCACGCATGCGCTGGGAAGCCTGTCCGCCATCCTGGAGAAGGGGGTTGCGAACGCCACCGCCAGGAAATTCGATTCCAATGTACTGGTCGCCTCGCGGCTTGCGCCCGACATGCTGCCCTTGTCGAGGCAGGTTCAAATAGCGTGCGACCTCGCAAAGAATTCCGCCTCGCGGCTTGCGGGGGTCGAGCCGCCGCGCTTCGAGGACAATGAGAAGACGATCGAGGAATTACGCGCCCGTATTGCCAAGACCATCGAATATCTGAAGAGCATTCCTGCGGGCGCGCTCGAGGGCTCGGAGGAGCGGGACATCAAGGTGCCCGCCGGCGAGCGCACGCTGGAGTTCAAAGGTCTCGAGTTCCTGCAGCGCTGGGCTATTCCCAACGTGTTCTTCCACGTCACCACCGCATATAACATACTGCGACATAACGGGGCGGACATCGGAAAACGAGATTTTCTGGGAAGTCCATAGGACCAAGGACGCCGGCCGCGCGGTGTGTGATTTAACGCAATACCGCGCGGCATCAAGTTGAATATGACAAACCGCGCACGCCGGCGTCGAAAAGTCCTGAACGAGCGTCGAGAGAACGCGAGCGAAGTCACGGCAAGGCGGTGACAGTCCTGAGAATCTAGTGGCCAGCGTCGGCAGATCTTCCGCCAGCGCTGTGTGCTTTGGATGGGGAAGTCCTTGCAGCCACTGAATGCGATCGCCGTGCGTCAGCCCGTCAACACTCCACCTGCGGCAGGCCCTCCTGCAGCAAGCCCTGCTCCGAACGAACCGGCCACTGCCGAATCGTTGGGATGGCAATTGCGAGCAGCGTTGCCACCGCTGCGCCTGCACTCCGTCTCACTCTACGACGAACAAGCCAACGTACTTTGGCTCAGTGAAGGTGCTCTCGGTCCCGACGAGCACAACGTCGTTGTCGAGGCCATCGATGCACTGGGCAGCGACACGAATCTCAACTGCTACGAAACTGGCCTGGAAGATGGCCGCGTAGCCATCTTCCTGCCCGTGCGTTCTCCGCACGGTGGCCTCGTCGGTCTCGCGATGATTCTCGCCGACATCAAGTCGGTCGGGGACGGTGTGATCGAGCGGATGACCACGCCGCAAATCCGCAGCATCATGCAAAGGGTTGCTGTTCTTCTACGCCCTGCTCAGCCGCGCAACTTCCATGGCGAGGCGCCGTTGCAGATTCTCGAGCTGGCGCCTGATGCGCCTGATGCGCCTGTGCCGGTAGCAGCGGCGAGAGGCGCCGCGCCTAAATCGGTGGCTCCGGTATCCACTCTCCCATTGACTCCACCTGGCGCCCGCAACACTCCGGTACCGCCTGCCGCACCCGTCAATCGTGCATCGCCCCCTGTTCTGTCGCCCCAAGCGGTCGATGACATTCTGGAATTCGAACTCACGCCGGATGCGCCAGCGCCGGTTCGGAGTTCTCAAACGCAACGTCTGCCGGCCCTAGCTGCGATCAACGGCGTAGATCTGAGCCTGGATTTTCAGTCGGACAAGCCTGCCGCGAAAACGGCCGCCGTTGCGCCGGCACCCGTCGTAGCACCGGTCGCCGCAGTGGCACCCGCGCGTTCTGCGCCACCGGCGGCATTTGACGATTCGCTCGACCTGAGCCTTCCTTCGATGGCGCCAGCACCCCGAGTGCTTGCTGGCAACGTCGCACCGTTCCCGTCTCCAGTTTCGATAGCTCCGTCCGCTGCTCTCCCCCCCAACGCGACGATCCCAACAGTGGGAGCTGCTATAGCAAGTGCGCCGCCTGCGGGGCTAGTGATTCCAACACTCGGTGCGCCGCCTCCAGTTGCACCGACGCCTCCTGCGGCAACAGTTCCACCGGCCAGCCTCAGCTCAACGACCACGTCGAAGGCACTGGGCGCGGCAGCGACCAGTCCTGCCAAGGTGCTCGGAGCGACAGCCGATACGTCCAAAGCGTCGAGCGCGACGACCACTTCCCGTGTACTAACGCTACCGGAGGGCATGAGTCTCGTTCTGGAAGTGCAGCCGTTCAGCAAGTTGCGCTCAGGTGGCCGGACGCGACGCTATGAAGTGTTGGTTCGGTCCTCGCACCCGAATCGGGTGCCGCCCGGCCTCGACAAAATCGCCCTACAGCAGCTCCTGGCCTGGATGGGGTCCAACCGCGCCGCCTGGAACCTGGAGCCGACCAGCTTTACGCTCAACCTGTCGATCTCGACGCTGGAGGATGAGCGCTTCCCGCAGTTTGTGGCATCCAACCTCAAGACCAACGGAATCGCCCCGGACAATATCGGCTTCGAAATTGCCGAGCCGCTGTGCCTTCAGCGCCGTGCCCAGGTGGAGCGTTTCATTACGCTCTGCGACAAGCTCGGCTGCTTCGTGGTGATCGATGACTTCTCGTTGGATTCCTCGATTGTGAGTCTGCTCAGGTCGAAGGCGCTGCGGTTGGTGAAGATCGATCCGAAGCTCACTTCGGTGGCGTTGAAGGACAAACTCGCGCAAGCGATGGTGGTGGCCATCGCCCAGGCGGTGAAGGTTCTCGGCATTCACTGCGCCGCCAAGCGTGTTGAATCGCAGGCGGCGCTGCAGTGGCTCACCGCTATCGGCTGCGACTTTGCCCAGGGCGCCGTTTTGGGGCAGGTGCAACCGCTCGAGACACTCGGAATGCCGCCCGCGCCGACTCCCGGCCAGCCGGCATAGAGCCAAGCGCTTGGGTTCGGCCGGCGCTGGCCGTCTCAGTGCTTCCGAGGCGGGGGCGTCCGAGGTGGCGGTGAGGCCGATGTCGGACTGGGCTCATTCGGTCCCGTCGCCGCCTGATCGCCGCTCGGAGTAGACGCGGCAGTATCCGACTTGGCCGCTGATCCCATCGACTGGAACTCCTCCTCGCTCAGATAACCATCCTTGTCCTTGTCGCCCATCGTGAAGGCTGCGGCTATGCGCGGATTTTCCGCAGCTTCCAGCGCCGAGATTCTTCCGTCTTTATCTGCATCGAGCTTGCGGAACGCAGCCACGGATGTATCCATAGCGGCCAGGCGCAGCTTGGTACCCTGATCAGGTTGCGACGCGGTCGCAGCAGTGGTTTCAGGGGATGTCTTGGCCTGCGCCGAGGACGTCCGATCCGGGGCGGCGCTCTGAGCAGCAACGAAACCGGCAATACAGATCAGCGTCACGGCGCTGATCCCCAGGAGCAGCTTTCTCATCTCTCTTTTCCTCGCATCGTCTCTCGTCGCAAATCGCGATAAGTGGACGCAAGCGACGTACCTCGTCTACGCAAAATCAATGCCTTACACCTAAATCGCGGCCTCGGGCAGGAGTTCGGTGGCGCAATGAGTGCGACAAGGCGAGCGTGGCGCGCGGTTGCCGTACCCGCATTCTGCCGCAAGGTGGCCTAAGCTCCTGAAACCCAAGAGGCTCACCGACGCTCAACATGCTGTCCCTCGACCTACTGCGTACAAACCGTAATCTGCTTTTCTGGACGCTGCACGCAGCGGGCTGGGGTGCGTACGCGGTCACGCAGTATTTCGGTGCGCTCCTCTATGAGAAACCCGCCAGCTATGGCCAGGTGATCCTCATCGCGGCCGTCGCCGGCTTCGTGCTTTCGATGCCGATGCGATCGATCTATCGGAAGCTGTGGGGTCGTTCGCCCCGCGTGCTGTTCATCGGCGTATTACTCACCTGTTATGTGACTGCGCTCGCTCTGCGTTTGGTCATCAACTTGGCGTACAAGCAGTTCGTCGAGCCGGACTGGCAGTTCAAGGCAATGTTCGAATTGTTCGCCGGTGCCCTATCCACTTTTTACCTGCTTCTGTGCTGGACAGCCCTCTATTTCAGCATGAAGCAATACGAGGCGCAGCAGACGCAACAGGCCGCTGCACTGAAAGCCGCCGCGCTCGCGCAGGAAGCGCAACTCAAGATGCTACGCTACCAGTTGAACCCTCATTTTCTGTTCAACACGCTCAACGCCATCTCGACATTGATTCTCGACAATCAAAATCGTACGGCCAACAACGCTGTGACACGGCTGTCAGAGTTCCTGCGCTATACCCTTGACCAGGATCCGGTAAAGAAAGTGACGTTGCGCCAAGAGATCGAGGCGTTGGATCTGTATCTGGGGACCGAAAGGCTGCGGTTCGGCGAGCGGCTCCGGCTGGAATACGCCATTGATGGCCCCGCCCTGGACGCGCTCGTGCCCAGCCTTCTACTGCAGCCGCTGCTCGAGAACTCTCTGAAGTACGCTGTATCGGCGCGCGAACAGGGTGGCTCAATTCGCATAGAAGGTCGCGCTCGGGGCGCAATGCTCGAAGTGAGCGTGATTGATGACGGGCCAGGATTGCGTGACGGTGCGCCCACCAGTGAACGCCGCGGCGTCGGATTACGAAACACTCGCGAGCGTCTGGCGGTGCTCTACGGTGAGCACCACCGGTTTGCGGTGCTCAATAGTCATCCGGGGTTGCGAGTGGACATGGCATTGCCTCTTGAACTCGCGGCGGAGGCCAGTCCAGAGTCCGCGTCACGACCGATGGCATCTGAGGAAGCGCGTGCGTGAAGATCTCGACGATCATCGTGGATGATGAGGCGCTGTCCAGGCGGGGCATCGAAATCCGCCTGCTGTCCGCGCCGGATTTCGAGGTTGTTGCTCAATGCTCAAACGGACGTGAGGCATTGGCAGCGGTTACGAAACACAAGCCGGACGTTGTGTTCCTGGACATCCAAATGCCGGGCATGTCGGGGTTCGAGGTGCTGGCGCAACTGCCGCAGGAGTCGCTCCCCGTCGTCGTCTTTGTCACGGCTTACGATCAATACGCCATTCGTGCCTTCGAGGCGCGCGCAGTTGACTACTTGCTCAAGCCCGTAGACGACACTCGATTTGAAGCTGCTCTCGAGCGTGTGCGCAACCAGGTGCAGTCGCGAACCGCAGCGAACCAACGCGACCGGCTGGTCGAGATCATTGCCGAGATCACCGGCTCGGGAGAACTAGCTCTCGAGGAGTTGCTGACTCACGGTCCGAAGGCCGCAGAGCCGCGCCGTCCTGAAATCCTCCCGATTCGTCAGGGCCGCGAGACAGTTCGGGTGACGATTGCATCAATCGAGTGGATTGACGCCGCTGGCGACTACATGTGTATCCACGCAAGCGGAAACACTCATATTCTGCGAGGAACGATGAAGGAGCTCGAGGAACTCCTCGATCCGAAGCTATTCCAGCGGGTTCATCGCTCGACAATTGTGAATCTGAGCCTGGTGAAGAGTCTGCGTGCACACATGAACGGTGAATACTTCCTCACCCTGGAAGGCGGGCACGAGATCAAGCTCTCTCGCACTTATCGCGATAAGGTCGAGTATTTTCTTAAGGGTGCGCGTGTCTGAAAGCGTCTCAAGCGCTACGTCGGAACGAGCCCGTTGAAAACAGTATCTGGTCGCAGTCGACTACGCAGACGCAGTTGCGACCCGATCGTTTTGCACTGTAAAGAGCCTCGTCGGCGACTTGCACGGCACCTTCCGGGCTACGTCCGATCCTCGGTCCAAGGATCGCTACCCCGATGCTCGCCGTGACGACCAGCGCAGTGGGTGAGTCCTCGTGCTCAATGCTCAGCGCGTGGATGGATTTGCGAAGCTGATCGGCCAGGTCTCTTACGCTGTCGGCACTGAGGTCGAACAGCGCAAGCACAAATTCTTCGCCGCCGTACCGGGCAGCGATGTCGAGGGGACGACGCGCAAATCCCTGCACAACTTGCGCAACGCCTCGAAGCGCCTGATCACCCGCCTGGTGGCCATACCTATCGTTGTAGGCTTTGAAGTGGTCGACATCGATCAGGAGCAGCGCAAGGGAGCGTCGATCCCGGAGCGCCTGCTGCCACATGCGTGGGTAGTAGTCATCGAATGCGCCGCGGTTCTTGAGCCCAGTAAGGCCATCACGCGCAACCATCTCGCCCAGTAGACCGCGCTCGAGAAACGAAGTGCGCAGCTGCCGCTCGACTCCGCGAAAGACGAACGCACCGACTGCGCCGCATATCGCTAATACAACTACATAGTAGACAATCGACGCGGACGGCTCACCCACATAGGCGAGCGTCGCGCCATGGGCGATGATCATTGCAGCGGTTGCGAGCAGCGCTTCGCGAAATAGCTGACCGCCCAGGAAGAACAGCGCGATGCTGTAAGTGGTCAGGAAGTAGAGCGGGTCGGGATGACCCGCAACTGATCTGTTCGCAACTCCAATTGCAGACGCAATGGCGAACACCGGTACCGCCACCCGTGCCAACGGAAGGTAAATTTGTTCGTAGTAGTTGCTCCAGGATGCCCATACGAGCAAGAGGCACGTCGGAACGACCACGCCAAGCCAACCGTAGACCACGTCGCTCACGGACAGTCCGTCCATGAAGATCAGGTGCACTGCCGCTGTGATGGCAAGAGCGCAAATCGCGAGCTGAAAGAAACGCACGCGTGCGCGCACCTGCTCCAGATGGAATGTCTGGAATTCTTTTTCGAGCTCGGGCGCGAAGCGCAGGTCGGGAAAATCCCGGCGCAGCTCGCTTGCATAGGGTGAGTCTGGAAAATGTTCCAGATCGAGAGCTGCGTGCATCTTCATCGGAGCGGGAATTTATCTCACCCTGATTTCATAAAATGTGACGCAGGTCCGAGGTATACGTCGTCATTTCCAACATCGGACTACCAAGTGTAACGAACTCTGTACCGGACTATAGTCTCGCCATCCTTGGGCACATCCACCGGGAATGAGAGGGTCCGCGCGTCTTCTTTTACGAATTCATGGGTCTTCGTGAGAATCTTCCAGTTGCTCCAGCGATAGAGTTCTTCTTTCACGATCACGTGCACTGGCTGCTCTTTGTGGTTGCGCAGCTTGATTTCAATCTGCTCTTCCATCCATTGCGCCTTGGTGTCCACGCTGAAGTCGGTCTGTTTTCGCTCGCCTACCACGTCGAACGCGGAGCCCAGCTTGACGCGCACCTCTTCATCCTTCGGCGTGTGATCGATCCGATCTTCGCCGATGAACTCGAGGCTGCCGTCCGCGGCGTCCAGTTTTGACACTCTGATGCGACCCGCAGGTAGTGGAACGCCGAGCCCGTACTGCTTGTCATTGCGGAATTCGAGGTAAACATCCACCTTCTTATTCGATTGCACACCGAAATTGCGGTCCGTCATGGGGCTGGGATAGAAATAGGGTTGCCCGAGTCCGTTATAGAGAAGGATCTTTTTGGCGGGTATCTGCCGCGCCTGATCGAAGAGCTCGATCTGCTTGGTCGAATTGTTCGACAGCGTCGTGGGTCGCTCGAGCGTATAGAGATGGAATTCAAAGAAGGACTTCTCTGAAAATCCCGGAGCACCCCCGGCGACACTGTCGGCCATCTCCAGGGCGCGCTTGGACATCATTGGACGAGCTTCCGGCGTTGCGCGGTGTACGTCACCAGCGATCAGCTTCAGACGTGCATTGGGGTAGGCCGCACCGGACTGATTGATGATGCTGACCCACGCTGAGAGATCGAGTACGCCGGTGTTCGCGTCCTTGCCTTCATTGAAGATGAGGTTGTAATCCGCCCACCAGGTCACGCCGCCTGTCTGATAGGTGACACGGCTGCGCTGATCGCCAGCGCGCGGAGAGGCCACGTCCCAGACTAAAGTCGGTCGAGTGTCGAGACCCCCTGGCAACTCTGGGAAGCGAACCGACGAGTAGTCGCGCAGCGACTGAATCGTTCCATCGTTGGTCCGCAGCAGGAGCCCGTCGGTAGCTGACAGCAGGGTTCCGTTGACGGTTTCGACGCGATCACCTACGTGACGCTCGACCGCAATCGGACGGTCGATGTATTTAAGGAGCAGCTTTTCGGTGCTTACAAGGTCGAATTGGTAACTCTGTTCGAGCACGCGGGTTCGGGGCTCTGTGAGCGACGTGAAAGTGACAGTTGTCGGATCAATGAGGGCAGCCACGTCAGCGAACTTGAGCGTGGAGCGGCCGCTTGCGAGCTTTACGTCCCGCTCCTGGCGAATCATTGCGTAACCCGGAACGCTCGATGCATTGGGGACTCCACCTCCCGGAACCGGCCGATACAGGTCAGGAGAAATCGCGCCGGGCTCCGCTGAGCTGTAAATCGTAATTGCGGTGTCTTGCCCGCCAGCGTAAGTCGCACTTCCAGCTGCTGCGAAGAGGGAGCCGAGGGCGAAGGCGACGGCGTGGCGAATGGCAAGTCTTCCGTTGAGCATGGTCGTTGTAACCTCGAATCAGTTGTCTACCCAGACTCAAACGTCGGTGCTCGACGATTCGGGTCATGGGGGCGGGATCAAGAGCGGGCGGGCAATTGTCCGTCCTGGATCGGATGGCGTGGCAAAATACTCGACTGCCCGTCACCATTTCCGAATGTGGAAACGGTCACAATCGGCCCGTGAAGTGTGACGGGCGTCACGAACCCAGGGCGGGCCTGCCGATCTGTGAGCCAGCCCCTAGGTGCCTCGGCAGCGGCACTGCAGGATACGTTTCAGGATTGGTCGCCCCATTTCCGGCTCGAAAACTATGGAAGCAGCTTCTCGACCTGCCTTTGAGCCCTTGGCCGATCTTCCGGTCGAGGAGCCGTTTGGATTGCATGGAACGGCGGCGCAGCCTGGCGGTGGACGGCCGTCCTCGTCCGCTGCAGCTCCCGCAACAACTGCCGTGTCACAGCCCACCACGCCATCAATGGGTCCAATGGACTCCGACGAAGATTTGCTGGCGCACGGCGTGCTGCTCGACTTGGGTCCTGAGGCGCCGCCCGCCTCATCCGTTTCGACTTCGCCGCCTTTGAGCACTCCTCCTTCGGGGGCTCCCTCTGACTCAGGGTTAATTCCTACGCTGTTGGCCTCGGCGGATCTGGTGGATCCAGAGGTGCTGTTGGGTGCTTCGGAGCCGAACTCACCCACTAGAGTAGATGGCACGAATGGGGCCATTGCTCCGCACGCCACGGGCTCGGCAAGGACGTCGGGCGTCGGCGGCAGCGCTCCGCTGGCGGCTGGCAAGGCGCCTGCGAGGGCGACTTCGGCTAGTACGCCCCCTTCTGCGGTACGGATGGCAAGCCCTCAGGGCAGCTCGTCTGCCAGCGCTCACAAGCCAAGCATCCCGTCTCCACCGTCGGGAAGCCCACCGGCGGCTGCTTCTCGACCCGTAGGGGTTTCGATGGGTGCTGCGGGCGCTTCCAGAATTTCCGGCGCTGCGGCTCCGCGCACCACGCCGAGTTCTGACTCTGCAGGTAATATCGGTACGCATGGCGCCAAGAAGATTTCGAGGCCCGTTGGCGTGACTCCCGGTGGAGGCTCACCCACGGCGAAGCCGCCGACCCCTCCGACTGCGGCCGGGGTATCGGTAAGCAAATCTGCCGCGGGAACGCCTTCTGTCGGGGCGACGCCTACTTCGGCACCGACGGTGAATGGTCCATCCAAGGCCTCGGTAGTACCGACGCCTGCTTCGGGTGGGAGTCCCGGAAGTGGCGTCACTACGGGGTCGCATGGGGCGTTGCTGGGATCGCATGCGCCTGGAGCGGCACAAACTCCGGCAGCGTCGGTGCCTCGTGGGGCAACGCAGGTGCCATCGGCATCGGCCGCGTCGTCGGCATTGCGTGCTCCGGCAGCACCGCATGCGCCGTTAGCATCACAGGTCCCGGCGGCACCGCACGCACCGTTGGCGTCACCGGGTTCGGCGGTGTCGCATGGGCCGTTGCCGTCGCCAGTTCCTTCGGCAGAACACTTGCTGTCGGCGCCACAGGTTCCGGCGGCATCGTACGCGCCATCGGCGACAGTCGGTACTTCGGCGACGATCGCCCCTGCATCTACGGTCTCCGCGTCTTCGACAGCGGCTAGACCGGCTGCGCCGAACGACTTGGCGAGCGTGTCGCCTTCCCCGTTCGAAGAGCAGCTGCCCGATTTGCCACTCGAGCTAATGGACGACCCGCTGGTTGTAGCGTCGCCCCCTCCCGGGGTGTTCCCTACATCGACGGCTCCGGCGTCAATGACGCCCGCTGCATCGCAAACGATCCCAGCGGATGTTGCGGCGCTTCCCGCTTCCTCTACTTCGTCGTCCATTGCGGCGACCGGTTCGCTGCTGCCGCCATTGTTGGGCTCTGCGTCAACAGCATCGACGGGTCAGGTACCGGTCACGTCTGCGGCTTCCCGCCCATTGCCGCCACCAGCGGCTGGCTCATTCCCAGCTGCGCCGTCTTCCCTTGCACCGTTGCCTGGTTCATCGGCAGCCTCAACCGCAGCCGTCCAACAGGCGTCCAGCGTCCCCAGTCAAGGTTCGGCCGTCTCAACAGCAGCCTCAGCAGCTGCAGCTGCCGCTGCTGCGCCGATGGACCGGGATTTCATCGCGCGGAATCAGATTGTCGAGCGCTACCTGTCCGGCCGGTTGCCCCTGAAGGGTGCAACAGACTTTGAGCGCTTCTGTAAAGACAACCCGAGCGTGCTCGATGAGATCGGGCTGCCCGAAAGGGTCAACGCCGGTGTGCGGCTGCTCGAGGCCAGTGGCAAACCGGAGCCGTGGCAGGACAAGCCGCAGCGCTCCTGGCTCAAACCCCAGTTTGTGTTGGGTCTCGTGGGTGTTGCAGTGTTGCTGGGTGTGGGCCTTGCGGCGGTTGTCAGTGACAACTCCGCCAAGAGCCAGAAAATCGCCCGGCTGGAGAAACAGACCGCGGAACGGCCGCTCGACCCCGCGGCGACTACCCGCAGCATCCGCCTCCTGCCCAGTCACGAGGGTGCATCCAATACTCCTGCGGTCGTCATTGGCGGCGGGACGGCGGAGCTGGTTGATTTCAAAATCGACGAAAACCGTTCGGCCTACAAGACATTCCGCATCACGATCGATCGCATCGACCAGGGCCGCGTGGCGGTGTTGCATAACCTGGTGAAGGACTCGAACGGGCACTTACGCGTTGCGCTGAACAGCTCGGCCCTCGGCCCCGGCAATTACCAGCTCACCATCGAGGGGCTGTCGTGGCGCGGGGATCCCGAGCCCGACTCCTGGGTCACAATCGGAATTCAACGTTAGTGTGACGGGCGTCCCGGTTCCCAATCGCTGCAAGCGATCCCACTCCCGGGAGCCCCCGGCAAAGGCCGACCCTGACACGGAACGGCCCGAATTGCTGCCGTAGAGTCTGTCGCAGCCGCAGGCTCCGCGGACCTCGAGGGCACATGACAACGATAGAAGACCGCCGCCGGACCGCTGCTCCGGCGACGCCGGGGACGCAGACTGACGTATTCGTTGCGCGCCAACCCATCTATGACTCTGCCATGGCGGTCATGGCGTTCGAGCTGCTGTACAGGCCTTCGCCGTCCGAGACCAAAGCGCGGATCATCGATCCCCGGCAGGCCACCCTGGAGGTCATTTCGAGCGCGGCGCTGGAGATTGGCCTCGATCGCCTGTCGGGCGGACAACCGGTGCACATCAACTTCCCGATGGAATTGCTGGTGGACGTGCCGGACCTGCCACTGCCTCCCAACCTCGTGGTCATCGAGGTGTTGGAGGACGTCCGGGCCGAGCCCGCGGTAGTCGAAGGCATCCGCAAATTGCGCGCCCGCGGCCATCGCATCGCGCTGGATGACTACTCGCCGCAGGTCAGTGACCCGCGGTTGCTGGAATTCGCTGACATCGTGAAGCTGGAGATCACGCATCCGCCGGCCGACCAGCTCGCGAAACTGGTCAAGGAGCTCAAGCCGCGCGGCGTGCAGTTGATTGCCGAAAACGTCGAGACGCCCGAGGATTTCGAGTCCTGCGTGGCGCTGGGTTTCACGGGATTCCAGGGCTACTTCCTGCAACACCCGCAGACGTTTCGCGCCAAGCGCGTGCCTTCCAGCCGCCTGAGCACGCTTCGCCTGGTGGCATCGCTTTCAAACGAACAGTATTCCATTGACGAAGTCGAGTTGCTGATCAGCCAGAACGTGTCGATGTCGTATCACGTCCTGCGTTGCATCAACTCCAGCTACTACAACCTGCCGCGTAAGATCGACTCGATCCGCCAGGCGATCGTGATCCTCGGAATAGATCACCTGCGGCAGCTGTGCTGTCTGCTGTGCCTGCAGGGGTTCGATGACCGGCCCCCGAGCTTGTTCGTCAATGCGATGACCCGCGCCCGCATGTGCGAGCAACTCGGCCGTCTCGGGGGCGTGAAGGACACCGGACCGTATTTCATTACCGGCCTGTTTTCACTGCTCAATGCGATGGTCGGCATGCCGACTCAGAAGATTGTCGAAGAGCTGCCGCTCTCACCTGCCGTTTCCCGTGCGCTGGTCGCCGGAGAGGGGGATCTCGGGAAAGCGCTCAAGTGCACGCGGGCCTACGAGCGTGCCGCCTGGGATCATGTCACCTACGGAAATCTGCCGCCTGCCCTCATTCGCGCGGCCTACGTGGACGCGTTATTCTGGGCCGAGCAGGCCCGCACACTGCTCGCGAAGTAGTTTTCCGGCGCGCGCCCCATTAAGCGCGCAGCGTTTTCAATGGCGGTTGGTTGACGACCGAGCGCGTCGCGACCCAGCCGGTGGTGGCCACCAGCAAGGCGCCTCCAACGAGCCCCTCGACGCAGACCCACCAATCAAACGTGTAGTGCAGCTGAAGGACCCGTGTGTCCACGAAGTATGCAGCAACGGAAGCGCCGGCGGCTGCGAGCAACCCTGACAGCAGGCCAAGGGTCGTAAACTCCGACAACACGCCTTGCAACACTGTCGACCGGCGCGCGCCAAGGGTACGCAACATGGCGCTTTCATAGCGCCGCTCATCCCGGCTGGACTGCACTGCCGCCAATAAGACTGTCAGGCCGGCAAACAAGGTAAAGACGAAAACACTCTGCACGGCGAGAATCGCCTTGTCGAGGACCGAGCGCACCTGTCCCAGCAGCTCGTCTATGTCGAAGATGGAAACACTCGGAAATCGCCGCGCGAGCTGCGAGAGGGAGCGCGCATCGCCGGGCTTCAGGTTGGCGCTCGTGATGTAGGTGCCGGCGGTCTTTTCGAGCACGCCGGGCGCGAACACCACGAAGAAGTTGGGTTGAAAGCTGTCCCACTTCACCTTGCGGATGCTGGCGACCCGCACCTCGAATGACTCGCCCCCGATGTCGAATGCCAGTTCGTCACCGACGTTCACACCCAGTGAGTCCTGGAATTCCGTGGACAGCGATACCAGCGGCTTGCCGTAGTCGGCCGGTTTCCACCACTCGCCGGCGACGATTCGATTGTCGCCGCCAGGCTCGGTGGCCCAGGTGAGATTCTGCTCGCGGGTGGCGAAGTTCTCGCCCTCCTCGCCGGAAAATTTGAGCTCCTCCACCGAGCGGCCCTTGATGCGGGTCAGCCTGCCGCGGATCATGGGCAGAACGCGTGCGGTCTTTGCGCCTCGATCCTTCAGGAACTGGACAAAGGCATCGCGATCATTCGGCGGGATGTTGATGAAGAAGTAGTTGGGTATGTCTGCCGGCAGGGTGCGGCGCCAGTCACTGTTGAGATCGTCGCGGACGATTCCGAGGAGCAGCAGCACCATGATTCCGGTGCCAAACGCGACGATCTGCACGATGCTTTCACTGCGGCGGCGACTCAGATTGGCAACACCGAATCGCCAGGCGACGCCCACTCGGCCGCGCAACTTACCCGCGAGGAATACCAGTAGTGCGCCGGCGAGCGCCAGGACGAGCAGGAACCCGGCAAGTCCCGCGGTAAAGCCCAGGAACAACTTCCAGTCGCGAACCACCCAGTAAACGAGAAATATGACGACCGCGACGGCCGGTCCGAACGCCAACAATGTCAGGGGGGGTGGAGGGCCGACATCGCGGCGCAGCACGCGCAGGGCAGGTGTGCGTGCCAGCTGAAGAAGAGGCGGCAGAGCAAATCCAATGAGCACGGCGATTGCCGTCATAAAGCCCATCGCTGTGGGCGCGAGGCTGGCGGGTGGCAGATCAACTGCCAACAGGCCCCGGAGGGTGCGTAATAGCCACTCCTGCGCGAGAAATCCAACGCCGCAGCCCAACACTGCCGCAACCATTGCGACGGCCAGGAGTTGCAGGACGTGGACCGACAGTGTGAACGCGCGGGAGGCGCCGAGCGTCTTGAGCAGGGCTACTGTGTCCAGGTGGCGGTGGACATAGCGGCGGGCTGACATTGCGACCGCTATGGCACAGAGGAGGACACTCACGAGGCTGGCCAGGCTCAGGAAACGGCCGGCGCGTTCGACGGCATTTCTGATTTGAGGGCTTGCGTCGGTGATGTCGTGGACGCGCTCACCTTGCTTCTTATGAGTTGAAAGCCATGTCTTGAAGTCGTCGATGCGGGTACGTTCGCCAGCGAAGAGGGCGCGGTAACTGACGCGGCTGCCCGGTTGGATGAGCTGGGTGGCCGCCAGGTCGGCGTCGTTCATCAGAAGGGTTGGGGCGAGCTCTGCGAAAGTGCCACCTTGGTCCGGTCGGGAAATGAGCACGTGGCCGACACGGAACGTCGCGGCGCCGATGGACACTTGCGATCCGACGTGCACATCGAGGGCAGTCAGCAGCTTCGAATCGGGCCAGATCTCACCGGGTGGTGGAATGGAGTGCGTCTGCCGCCCTGCCGCAAACGCCTCGTCGGCAATCAGCACGCGCCCGCGTAGGGGATAGCCGTCAGTGACAGCGCGCAGGTTGGTCAGCTGGCTGCGTTCGCCGTTGAAGACAACGCTCAGGAGGGCCGTGTTGCTCGCGGTCGAGAGGCCGCGGCGCTTCGCCTCCTCGAAGTACTGTCCGTTGACGGGTTGCGGCGACCCAAGACGAATGTCGGCCGCCAGCACCTCACTCGCCTGCAGGGCCACCGCACTGCTGATGCGGCTCACGAGGAATCCGACGCCTGTCAGGGCAGCGACTGCCACTGAAAGCGCCAGCAGCAGCACTCCAAGTTCGCCGGACCGCCATTCGCGCGCAAGGGATCGAAGTGCCAGGGACAGCGCTCGCATCTCAGTGCCTATACAAGGCGTCCCGCTTCCATACGGATGGTGCGGGCGCAGCGTGCGGACAGGCTCAAGTCGTGCGTTACTAGAACAAGCGTAGTACGGGAACTGGCGTTGAGTTCGAAAAGAAGCTCGCCAACGCGACCACCCGTAACGGTATCCAAGTTACCCGTGGGCTCATCGGCAAACAGAACCGCAGGCTGCGTAACGAAGGCACGCGCAAGCGCGACGCGCTGCTGCTCACCGCCCGACAGCTGCCGTGGATAATGCCCTGTGCGAGCTTTGAGCCCTACGCGGTCGAGAGAGTCCAGAGCCGCACGGCGGGCCTCGGAGCTGCCGCCAGATAGCTCCAAAGGAAGCATGACGTTTTCGAGGGCGGTGAGTGCAGGGATGAGGTGAAACGACTGAAACACGAAGCCGACGCGCTGCGCTCTAAGGCGTGCACGGCCATCTTCGTCGAGCCGCGCGAGGTCCTGACCCTCGAGCAGCACGCGTCCGCTGCTGGGCAGATCGAGGCCGGCCAGCAACGCAAGGAGCGTCGATTTGCCCGCTCCGGACGCGCCAACGATTGCCACCGACTCGCCGGGAGCGATGTCGAACGACACGTCGTGCACAATAGTGAGCGAACCTTCTGGACTGCTCACCCGCTTTGTGAGGTTTTCGGCCTTGAGAACGCTGTCACGAATCATCTGCGCTTGCGCGCTCAGCATCGGATTTTGGGTCATCGCGCTCCAGAACGCCGCGGCAGCCGATCGAACGATCCTCGTCTTCGGCGATAGTCTTAGTGCCGCGTACGGCCTCAGACCTGAACAAGGGTGGGTAGCACTACTGGACAAGAGGCTACGAGCTCAAGGTTACGGATACACCGTCGTTAACGCCAGCGTAAGCGGCGAGACGACCAGCGGCGGTTTGCAGCGTCTACCGCGTGCTCTCGAGCTGAATAAGCCACAAATCCTCATATTGGAACTCGGATCGAATGACGCGCTACGAGGGTTACCACTCGGCAACGCGAAAGACAATCTGTCAAAGATGGTAGAGCTGGGTGAAAAAGCCGGCGCGCGCGTGCTGCTCGTCGGGATGCGCATACCGCCAAACTATGGGCCGAAATACACAGCAGACTTTGTAAAGATGTACGCGGACCTCAGTGCACGATACCGCGCGCCACTCGTTCCCTTCCTGCTCGAATCCGTTGCGCTGGACAGTTCACGGATGAAGGATGATGGGTTGCATCCAAATGCGTTGGGCGAACCCGCGGTGCTTGATACGCTTTGGCCGCAGCTCGTACCGTTGCTGAAGAAAAATCGTTGAGGGGGTGGTGATGGACAGAATCTGGCTCAAGTCCTACCCGGAGGGCGTGCCCGCGGACGTCGATCTCGGGAAATTGCGCACGCTGGCCCAACTGATCGACGAAGGTTGCGCCCAGTACCCCGATTCGGTCGCGTATGTGCAGATGGGCCGGTCGCTCACGTACCGGCAGGTGGATGAGCTGTCCCGGCAATTCGCGGCCTATCTGCAAAAGACCGCCCGGCTCGCCAAGGGCGAGCGGTTCGCGATCATGCTGCCGAACGTGCTGCAATATCCGATTGCGATGTTTGCCGCGTTGCGCAGCGGTCTCGTGGTAGTCAACACCAATCCGTTGTATACGGCGCCCGAGCTGGAACACCAGCTCGTGGATTGCGGCGCCACCGCGATCCTGGTGCTCGAGAATTTCGCGCATGTCGTGGCCAAGGTGCTGCCGCGGACACAACTGAAACACGTGTTCGTGACTTCCGTCGGCGCCCTGCTGGGATTTCCAAAGTCGGCAATCGTCAATTACGTCGTGCGCAAGCGGCGCAAGCAAGTGCCCCCCTGGGATATCAGCGGGGCAATCAGCTTCGCAACCGCGCTCGCGGCGGGGGAACGCCTGACTTTCGACCCGGTGGATGTTCGTCCCGAAGATCTCGCCTACCTCCAGTACACCGGGGGCACGACGGGGGTCGCGAAGGGCGCGATGCTGACTCACGCGAATGTCAGCGCCAACATCCTGCAGTCGGAGGCGTGGATCAGGCCGTCTTTCAGGGAACAGGCGACACTGATCACACCGATCCCCCTCTATCACATCTTCGCATTGACGGCGAACTGCCTGCTGTTTCTGCGGTTGGGCTGGAGGAACATCCTCATCATCAACCCGCGGGATTTTCCCGCCGTGATCAAGGAGCTGAAGAAGTATCCGTTTACGTTCATCTCGGGCGTCAACACGTTGTTCAATGCCTTGTTGAATACTCCAGGTTTCGACACTGTCGACTTCCGCAGCCTGCAGATAACGCTGGGCGGCGGCATGGCAGTGCAGGCGTCCGTCGCGAAGCGCTGGAAAGAGGTTACCGGCAAGAACCTGACACAGGCATGGGGCCTCACGGAAACCTCGCCGGCTGCCTGCATCAACCCGCCCCGGGAAGACTTCAACGGCGCGATCGGCTTGCCCATTCCATCAACCAACATCGCCATCAAGGATGACAGCGGCAGGGATCTCACCGTTGGGCAGATCGGTGAGATCTGCGTGCAGGGCCCGCAAGTCACCGTGGGCTATTGGAACCGCCCCGATGAGACCGCCAAGGTGATGTTGCAAGGCGGCTGGCTGCGGACCGGTGACATCGGCCGCATGGACGAGCGTGGGTACGTGTTCATCGAGGATCGCAAGAAGGACATGATCCTCGTGTCAGGTTTCAATGTGTATCCGAACGAGGTGGAGGCGATCGCGGCCAGCCACCCGGGGATTCTCGAGGCCGCGGCGGTTGCGCAGCCTGATGAGCACTCGGGCGAGATCGTGGCGCTGTTCGCGGTGCGCAAGGATCCCGCGCTCACCGAGCGCGCCGTGATCGACTTTTGCCGCCAGTCCCTGGCTGCTTACAAGACGCCACGGCATGTTTATTTCAGGCAGGAGCTGCCCAAGACCAACGTTGGGAAGATTTTGCGCAAAGCATTGAGGGAGGATTTGAAGGAGGAGTCGGTCAAGTCCGCAGCCGAAGTGCCGGGCAAGTAAACCGCAGACTATCCCTTGGCCTCAAGCCGCGCGCTCGATGCCCTCGTGCTTGCGAGGCTGGTGAATCTGCGGTGCAGGCGGTAGCGCGTCGTCAATCTTTGCGCAAATTTCGGCGACGTCGTCGCGCAGATCCACCCCATCGAACAGATAGCGCTCGAGGACGGCGCGAGCCTGCAGAAGCAGTGTCGTGACTTCAGCAGTATTCATGACCCATTCCCTCCAGCTGTATATTGATCCAGCTACTATATCTAGGGCTAGAGTGGGGAGCAAGCCGCTGCGGACACTACCCCTAGTGGATGGCCTACTTCGCCTTCTCCGCAATGAGCTTACACAGTGCATCGATTGCCGCCCGCCGCGCACTCGTCTTTCGCCACACACCGCCGACATGCCGCACCGGAGCAGGTCGCGCGAACGGACGTATCACAACACCACGCGCGTTGCCGTAGGCGCCACGGCTGGCCAACTCGGGCAACAACGTAATCCCTGCCCCAGTCGCCACCATCTGCCGTAAGGTCTCCAGGCTCGTCGCCCGGAAGTCCTGCTTCTCATGT
>Ga0307511_10000878_pt1 | contig 31864 bp, 27 predicted proteins | sample 13_EM_MG_FD_200266 | JGI IMG/M metagenome (GOLD analysis project Ga0307511, IMG submission 200266) | Populus trichocarpa ectomycorrhiza microbial communities from riparian zone in the Pacific Northwest, United States - 13_EM | ecosystem: Host-associated > Plants > Roots > Unclassified | place... | reverse complement strand
GAAAGGAGGGGAGTTAGGCGGGGCTGGTGGGGCGGGTGGGGGTGAGGGCGATCTGCTTCTTGAGCATGCGGCCGCCGTCGGCGGTGAGCCGCAGGTAGTAGTCCGAGGAGCACCAGGTGCCGTCCTCGTCGAGGCCCAGCAGGCCCGAACCGGCCGGCACCCAGGAGGAGTCGGGGGCGGTCTTGGCGATCTGGTTGCCCTCGGTGAACTCGTCGAACATGGAGATGTAGATGCCCTGCGCGCCGACGCGGACCATGTTGTAGAACTGCCGCCACATGAAGTCGCCGTGGGCCCGTTGGCGTCCCGACACGTCGCCGGGCAGCACGCAGGGCTGGTAGTCGATGCCGTGGCTGTTGCAGTCGGCCTGGTCGCCGACGTTGATGGTGTTGTAGATGTTGTCGGAACCGGCGGCGTTGCTGATCGCGCCGACCATCCATGGCGAGATCATGTTGAAGGCGTGGTAGGTGTCGATGAAGCCGGTGCGGGTGCCGGCGCCACCGACGCGCCATTCCCGTGGCACGCCACCCATCACGTAGCAGCCCTGGCCCTTGAACCAGTTGATCACGTCGAGACAGGTGCCGGCGTCCCAGGGATGGTTGCCGTCGCTGAAGCCGAAGCCCCAGATGCCGACGACGGGTTTGCCGTTCTGCTTGGCGTACGCCGACGAGGCGGTGTGGGCGCGCATCTTGTTGGTCCAGTCGGCCTTCATCTCCGACTGCATGTTGGTCCAGCCGGTGGCGTCGTACATGATGTAGAACTTCACGCCGTGGCTCTCGGCCGCGGAGCGCACCTTGGTGGTGACGGCGTCGCGGGTCGGGCCCTCGCTGCCGTTGGGGTTGAAGCGTTGCAGCGCGGCGGTGTCGCAGCCGTAGGAGCTCATCCACCCGAAGTGCGTGTCCACGGTCTGCTGGTCGTATTCGGAGAACAGGGTGGCCGGGTTGCCGTTGTTCAGGTTGCTGTAGCCGGTCTGGTAGCCCTTGGCGAACTCCCGCATGTCCGGCCAGGCCTTGATCTGGTTGTTGTTCGTCGGTGACGGCTGCTGGCCGCCGTTCTGGCTCCAGTGCCACCAGGTGTTGATCGGCGCGCCGTCGCCGATGCAGGCGTACCAGCCCTGGTAGCCAACGGTTATCTTGCCCACCACGTCGCCGGGCCCGCTGGCCAGCGGGCTGGCCGACGCGGTGCGCGACGCGGTCGGTCCGAGCGCGCCGGCGGCCAGCGCCGACGCGAGGAACGTCCGTCGAGAGACTCCCATGTCGAATACTCCTTGTCATCGTTGACAAGAAGACCTTGTGGCGGCAAGGACCTCGCCATCGCCAGGAAGGTTAGGGCTTGCCGGACAAGGGAGTCAATACGTCTCCTATGGACGGTCGAGCACCAGTTCACGGGCGTGCGCGTACCGCTCGCGCACCGAGGGCACCGGATCGGCCTGGTAGCCGCGGGAAGTGAGCGCGCTCCACTGTGGAGGGTCGACTTCACCGCGCAACGCCCATGCTGCCTGCCTGGCGGCGCCGTCGGCGACGAATTCGCTCGGCTCGGGAACCACTACGGGGCAACCGAAAACCGTGGGCGCGATCCGACGGACCGCCTCGGATCTGGCCCCGCCGCCCACCAGCAGCACCCGTCTGGCCGGAATTCCCAGTTCCACCAAGGCGTCCACGGCGTCGGCGAGGCTGCACAGCAGGCCCTCGACCGCCGCCCGAGCCAGGTGCGCGGACGTGGCGGTGTCCAGCCGAAGACCGTGCAGCGTGCCCGAGGCGTCGGGACGGTTGGGGGTGCGCTCGCCCTCCAGGTACGGCACGAGCACGAGGCCGTCGGCGCCGGGCGGAGCGGCCAGGGCGAGCTCCGACAGCTCGTCGACGCCGACCCGCAGCATGCGGGCGGTGGCATCGAGCACGCGGGCGGCGTTCAAAGTGCAGACCAGGGGCAGGAATCGGCCTTGCGCGTCGGCGAATCCGTTCACCACCGAGCTGCCGGCCGGTTTGACGCTGGACGCGAACGCCGTGCCGGAGGTGCCGATCGACACCACGACATCGCCCGGTTCCGCTTGCACGCCAAGGGCCGCGGCCGCGTTGTCGCCGGCCCCGGCGGCGACCAGGGCGCCGAAGGAGGTGTGCCCGGCGGACGCCGCAGGCTCGAGCACGCGCGGCAGCGCGAGCCTGCGGCCGAACGCCTTGGCGAGCAGATCCTCGCGGTACTCCCCGACCGACGGCGACCAGTAGCCGGTGCCGCTGGCATCGCTGCGATCCGTGTGCACGTCGCCGCCGGTCAACCGCTGCGTCAACCAGTCGTGCGGCAGGCACACCGCGGCGGTGCGATCCGCGTTGGCCGGCTCGTGCTCGGCCAGCCAGCGCAGCTTGGTGATCGTGAACGAGGCGACCGGCACGCTGCCGACCGCCTCCACCCACGCTTGCGGGCCGCCGAGTTCGGACACCAGGTCGGCCGCGGCGGCTGCCGACCTGGTGTCGTTCCACAGCAATGCGGGCCGGACGACACCGCCGGCGTCATCGAGGCACACCATGCCGTGCTGTTGGGCGCCCACGGCCAGCGCGGCGACGTCGTCGAGACCGCCGGCGGCCGTGATCGCCTCCCCCAGCGCGTGGTCCCACGCCGCCGGATCGACCTCGGTGCCGGCCGGATGCGTGGCGCGGCCCTCGCGGACCAGCGCCCCGGTGTCGGCGTCCCGCACAACCACCTTGCAGGACTGGGTGGACGAGTCGATCCCGGCGACGAGTGTCATCTCAGCGAGCCCCCAACGCGTGCTCGACGGCCAACTGCTCCAGCTCGACGAAGCCGTAACCGCGCGCGCCGGCGGCGTCCGGGTCGAAGTCGGCGTCGGCGGCCCGCAGCTGGGTCACTGTCTCGCCGGGGGCCAGCGTCGGCTCGGCCAGCTCGGCGACCTTGGCCGTGGCCAGTGCCTCCCGCACGGCCGGGTCGGCACGGAAGGCCGCCGCCCGCTCCTTGAGCAACAGGTAGGTACGCATGTTCGCGGCGGCGCTGGCCCACACGCCGGTGATGTCCTCGGTGCGCAGCGGCTTGTAGTCGAAGTGCCGCGGCCCGTCGTAGCCGGCCTGCTCCAGCAGGTCGACGAGGAAGAAGGCGGACAGCAGGTCGCCGTGGCCGAAGATCAGGTCCTGGTCGAACCTCGGGCCCTTCTGGCCGTTCAGGTCGATGTGGAACAGCTTGTCCTGCCACAGGGCCTGCGAGATGCCGTGCACGAAGTTCAGGTTGGCCATCTGCTCGTGACCGACCTCGGGGTTGAGGCCGACGAGCTCGGCGTGCTCCAGGGTGGAGATGAAGCCCAGCGCGTGGCCGATCGTGGGCAGCAGGATGTCGCCGCGGGGCTCGTTCGGCTTGGGCTCGATGGCGAAGCGAATGCCGTAACCCTGATCGATCACATACTGGGTGAGGACGTTCATGCCCTCGCGGTAGCGATCCAGCGCGGCCCGCACGTCCTTGGCGGCGTCGGTCTCGGAACCCTCGCGGCCGCCCCACAACACGTACGTCGAAGCGCCGAGCTCCGCCGCGAGATCGAGGTTGCGCAACACCTTCCGCAGCGCGAACCGCCGCACCGAGCGGTCGTTGCTGGTGAAGCCGCCGTCCTTGAACACGGGATGGGTGAACAGGTTGGTGGTGACCATCGGCACCACGAGACCGGTCTCGTCCAACGCCTTGCGGAAGCGGGCGATCCGGTCCTCACGGGCCGCGTCGTCGGAACCGAACGGAATGACGTCGTCGTCGTGGAAGGAGACGCCCCACGCGCCCAGCTCGGCCAGCCGGTGCACGGACTCCACCGGGTCCAGGGCCGGCCGGGTCGGCTCGCCGAACGGGTCGTTGGCGCGCCAGCCGACCGTCCACAGGCCGAAGCTGAACCGGTCCGCCTTCGTGGGTTGCGCCGTCACAACGCCTCCTTAGTTAGTTCATTGCCCATACTAAGTGTCACGGAGGCACTGTCAACCGCCGTCGTCGACAAAGGACGACAGGGAATGGACAGCCGCGCCGATCCGGGTACCGTGACAGCCATGCGGGTCACGATCGCCGAGGTCGCCCGGCGGGCACGGGTGAGCAAGACGACCGTGTCGCGGGTGCTGAACAACAAGTCGGACGTGGACGCGGCGACCGCGATCCGAGTCCGCGAGGTGATCGCCGCCACCGGGTACATCCCCAGCGCCGGCGCCGTCGGGCTGGCCAAGGGCCGCACCAACACCGTCGGCATGCTGGTGCCCGGCCTGACCTGGCCGTGGATGGGCGACGTGCTCCAGGGCGTGGCCGACGTGCTGGAGGCCAAGGGCTACGGGCTGCTGCTGAACACCGTCAACCGCGGCGCCGACTCGATGACCCAGTTCGCGCGGCACGTGTCGGCCAAGGCGTTCGACGGGCTGCTGCTGGTCGAGCCGCCCGACACCCTGAGCTACATCGAGACGCTGCACGAGTCCGGACTGCCGGTCGTGATGATCGACGACCGCGGCCACCACCGCGGCTTCCCCTCGGTCGCCACCAGCAACCGCGCCGGCGCCGCGTCGGCCGCGCGCCACCTGGCCGCCACCGGGCGGGACCGCGTCGTCATGATCACCGGGCCGGCCGAGTTCGGCTGCACCGTCGAGCGGGTGCAGGGCTTCCGCGACGTGCTGGTGGAGAAGGTCCTCGTGGAGGGCGACTTCACGCCCGAGAGCGGTCTCACCGCGGTGCGCGAGCTGCTCCGCACCGGCGTCGAGTTCGACGCCGTGTTCGCCCAGAACGACATGATGGCCATCGGGGCCCTGGACGCCCTGCGCGAGGCCGGCCGGTCCGTGCCGGAGGACGTGGCGGTGATCGGCTTCGACGACATCACCCTGGCCACCCACGCCGTGCCGGCCCTGACCACCGTGCGCCAGCCGTCCCGGGAGATGGGCGAGGCGGCGGCCACCATGCTGCTGGACAACCTGCTGGACGGCGTTCCCCTCCCGGACGAGCCGCACGTCGTGCCGACTTCTTTGGTGGTCAGGGACTCCGCGTAAACCGCCAGGGTCGGAGCGGGGCTCGACGGCAGGGGGGTGCCGAGCCCCGCCCCGGGTCAGCTGGCCGTGGTCACGGTGATCGTTCCCGTGAGCGGCAGGTTCCGCGAGGAGTCACCGACGAAGACGCCGTAGGCGCCGGTGTTGGTGGTCCAGGCGGAGCCGTTCCAGTGGGCGAGGTCCCGTGGCGTCAACGTGAACGTCACGGTCTGGCTCTGCCCCGGCGTCAAGGTGATCTTCTGGTACCCCTTGAGCTGGTGCGGGGGCTCGCCGTTGGCGGCGGGCTGTCCGATGTAGAGCTGCGGCACCTCGGCCCCGGCCCGGCTGCCGGTGTTGGTGACGGTGGCCTTCACCGTCGCCGATCCGTTGGCCTGCGCGGAGATCGTCAGGTTGGAGAAGCCAAAGGTGGTGTAGGACAGGCCGAAGCCGAACGGGAACAGCGGCGTGATGTTGTGCGAGTCGTACCACCGGTAGCCGACGTTCAAACCCTCCGAGTACTCGATCCGGTCGTTGGCCCCGGGGAACTGCTGCACGGTCGAGGCCGGCACGTCGGCCAGGCTCTTCGGGAACGTCACCGGCAGCTTGCCGGACGGGTTGACGTCGCCGAACAGCAGCGAGGCGATGGCGTCGCCGTTCTCCTGCCCCGGATACCAGCCCTCGATCACGCCGGCCACGTTGTTGAGCCACGGCATGGTCACCGCGGAACCGGTGTTCAGCACGACGATCGTCCGCGGATTGGCCGCGGCCACCGCGCTGATCAGGTCGTTCTGCGAGAACTGGAGGTCGATCGAGGCCAGGTCGTCGGTCTCGCTCTCCCCGTACGAGGCGAACACGATCGCCACGTCCGACTTCTGGGCCAGCGCCACCGCCGACGGGATGTCCGGCGTCTGCACGTGCTCGCCGGCGCCGGCCACCCACTGCACGCTCACGCCCGTGCCGGCCCGCTTGGTGATGCCGTTGATCGGGTTGACCGCGGCCGGCGACGGGTTGACCTTGGCGCTGCCGCCGCCGATGTTCTGCGGGTCGATGGCGTCCCCGCCGAGCAGGGCGATGGACTTGATCGAGGACGTGCTCAGCGGCAGCACGCCGGTGTTCTTCAGCAGCACCGAACCCTGCGCGGCGACGTCCTGCGCCACCTGGGTGTGCGCGGCGCTGGTGACCACCGCGCCGGTGTTGCCGGTGGCCCCGTGGTCGAACAGCCCGAACTTGAACATCTGGGTCAGCACCCGCCGGGTCATGTCGTCCAATGTGGACTGACTCACCGTGCCCTGGTTGACCGCGTCCAGCAGGGCCTGCCCGAAGAACGCGCCGCCGGGCATCTCCATGTCCAGCCCGCCGTTGGCCAGCTGCGGCGCGCCGCCGGTGGCCGACCCCCAGTCGGAGCCGACGAAGCCGTCCCAGCCGGTGGCCTGCTTGAGCGCCGTGTTCATCACGGCCGAGTCCTGGCAGGCGGGCGTGCCGTTGATCTCGTTGTAGGCGCACATCACCGACGCGGCCTGGCCCTGGGTGAGGGCGGTCTGGAACGCCGGCAGGTAGATCTCGTGCAGCGTGCGGTCGTCGATGATCACGTTGTCCGAGGGCGTGCCCCGGGACGCGCCGCCCTCGACGTTGTACGCGGCGGCGTGCTTGACCTGGGCCATCACACCCTGGCCCTGGATGCCCTGCACGGTGCCGACCGCGGTCTGCCCGGCCTGGTACGGATCCTCGCTGTAGGTCTCGAAGTCCCGGCCCCAGCGCGGATCCCGGACGATGTTGATCGTCGGGCCGAGCACGATGTTCGCGCCCTTGCCGGCGAACTCCTGCCCCATCACCGTGCCGTAGTTCTTGGCCGCGTTGACGTCCCAGGTCGCGGCGACCGCGCTCGGGTCGGGCAGCTCGGTCACGCCGTCGAGGCTGTCGCCGACGCCGGCCGGCCCGTCCTGCAGGCCCATCGCCGGCACGCACAGGGCCGGGATCGGGTCGGTGTTGCCGATGTACGGCCCGGTGGCCCCGTTTCCGTGCAGCACCACGACCTTCTGCGCGTTGGTCATGGCCGCCATCAGCTGGTTGACCCGGTCGGCGACCGGGGCCGTGGACTTCACCCACGGGCAGTTGCCCGGCGGCGGGGTGGTGGTCGTCGGCGAGGCGCCGACGGTGTGGATCACGAACTCCCACAGCGAGTAGCCCCACTGGGTGGCCCGCTGCGTGCCGTACATCCGCACGTACCGGCCGGATCCGTTGACGGTCAGGACCTGGTTGCCGGCGAGGCCGGCGGTCGGCTGCGTGAGGTTGGTCCAGGTGTTGCCGTCGTTGGAGATCTGGATCTGGAACGACGAGGCGTAGGCCGCCTCCCAGTTCAGCTCGACGCCGCAGACCTGGCGCACGCTGCCCAGGTCGACCCGAATCCACTGTGGATCGGATGCGGCGCTCGACCACCGGGTGCCGGTGTTGCCGTCCACGGCGGCGGAAGCCGGGAACGCTCCCGCGTCCTGTGTGGACGATGCCAGCACCGGCTGGTTCAGCGCGGAGTTGGCCGTGTTGCAGGCCGCGGTGTCGTCGCCGTAGACCTGGAACTCCCACAACGAGTAGCCCCACTGGGTGGCCCGCTGCGTGCCGTACATCCGCACGTAGCGACCGGAGCCGGACACGGTCAGCGTCTGGCTGCCGGCCACGCCGGCCGTGACCGGCGTCAGGTTGGTCCAGGTGCTGTTGTCCGAGGACACCTGGATCTGGAACGCCTTGGCGTAGGCGGCTTCCCAGTTCAGCACGACCTGGGTCAGGGTGTGCGGGCCGCCGAGGTCGACCTCCAGCCACTGCGGGTCGGCGGCCGCGCTGGACCATCTGGTGCCGGCGTCGCCGTCGACGGCCGACGAGGCCGGGAAGGCGGCGTTCTCGGTGGAGGAGGCGGTGGCGGTGTGTCCCTGGGAGAGCAGGGCGGGCGCGGCGTGTCCGACGCCGGGCACGGTCAACAGAGCGGTCACGATCACGGCCGCGAGCGCGGCGAACAGCCACGCGGGCCAGCGGGCGAGTGTCATGGCAGCGACGAACCCTTCGCACGGGTGCAGGGATCGGCTCGCGCTTCGCCAGCCGGGAGTGGGGCCCGGTCATGGGATCGCTCTCACCCTCAGGCTACGAAGGCTGTCAACAGTCTTGACGCCCGGATGACGGCACTGTTAACTGCTTCACATACCTCCGGAACCGGTTCCGGAGCCCTGCCTCCAGACTCGACCAAGGCCGCCCGATCCCGCTCCCTGGCTCGCGGGGACCGGCGGCCACGCCTGCACAACCCCGGTCACGGGCAGTGGGGCCCGTGACCACCCCCAGACCGGCCGGGTCGTCCGTGGCGGCGGCGACCCGGCCGCCCTACCTCAGCACGCCCCGCGCACCATGTCCGCCAGCAGCAACGGGTCCGCCGGCGGCTCCGACCCGCGCCACGCCACGTGGTCGTCCGGGCGGACCAGCACGAACGGCTGGCGGTAGAGCTCGGCCACCCGCTTGTCGGTGCACGTCAGCACGTGCAGCGGCACGCCGCGCCGCTCGAACGCCCGCTCCACGTCGGCGATCCGCTCGTGCCACGCGAAGCACAGCAGCACGAACCCGTCCCCGAATACGTCCAAAGTGGACACACCGGGGCGCAGCCACGCGTGGGCGGCCCGGAAGCCGGGGTCGCTGCTCGGCCGCCACGGCGTGGTCATCTTGACCTCGTCACCGACCACCAGCGAGGACCGGTAGCCGTGTCCGAAGTGGACCTCCGGCGCGTCGACGTCCCAGTGGGCGACGCTTTCGGCCAGCTGGAGCCCGAGCTCGGTGCGGGCCAGCACGCCGTCCTCGGTGTCGTCCCGGAGCTTGGCCGACACGCTGTCCGGGCCACGGCCGCGCATGGCGATGCCGGCCGCCTCCAGGCCCTCCAGCGCGACCGGCCGGCGCTCGGCGTCGTAGCTGTCAAGCAGCTCCGGGCCGGCCCAGCCGGCCAGTTCGGCGGCCAGCTTCCAGGCCAGGTCGGCGGCGTCGGCGATGCCGATGTTGCGAGCGAAGCCGCCGGGCGAGCACAGCTTGTGCGCCGCGTCGCCGGCCAGGAACACCCGGCCGACCCGGTAGCGCTCGGCCACCACGTGCGGCACGCTGCTCTGCTCGTCGGACAGCACCTCGGTCGGCGTGTCGAAGGCGATCGCGTCGCGCACCAGGGTGGCCGCGTCGATCGCGCCGACCTCGCCGCCCACGATCAGCTTGAACGTGCCCTCGCCGTCCATGGCCTGCAACGGAAAGCGCAGTCCGCTCGGCTGGAGCAGGAAATAGGTCAGCGCCGGCCGGTGACCGCGGGCGGCCAGCCCCTCGGCCAGCCCGGGCGCGCGGAACACGATGCAGCGCAGGAATTGCGGGCCGAACCGGGTGGTCATCCGGACGCCGCACGCGCTGCGGATCGGCGAGCACGGCCCGGTCGTGCTGACCAGGTAGCGGGCGCGCACGGTCCCCAGGTTCGTGACGCGGGCCGTGACGCCGTCGGCGTCCTGGGTGAAGCCGTCGAGCTGGTGGCGGAACAGGATCGGCCCGCTCGGGTACGCACCGACCGCCGTCTGCAGCACCGGCAGCAGCCAGTCGGCCGGACAGATCTGCTCCGGCTCCGGCGTGTGCGTGTCGTGGGTGAACCGCTCGAAGCGGTGGATCTCGTGCCCGCCGACCTGCGTCACCCACGCGATGTCCCGCGGCCGCGCGCCGGGGAACTCGGCGCTGCGGATCTTGTCCGCCACGCCCCAGCGGCGGAACAGCTCCATCGTGCGCGGCCCGATCGGGCTCACCTCGGGCGTGAGCACGCTGCCGTCGCCGGGCTCGAGCACCAGGCAGCGCACGCCCCGCCGCTCCAGGTCGAGCGCGAGGGCGAGGCCGACCGGGTTGGCCCCGGTGACCAGCACATCGGTCTCGTCCACTTCGTCCCACCGCTTCCGCGTCCCGGACAACTCGTTCACACCATTGCCTCGCGCGGACCGCCGACACGGAACGGCGGTTCGAATACGCCCACTGCCTAGCCCCCCTCGCGACGGCTGCCGCATTCAGGCCAATTCTGCGCACGTGCCCGTGGAACCGGTCAAGCCCGCGTGCCCGATCGGCCTTCTGTTCGGTGCACGAATTGATGCGCGCAGAGAAAGAGGTCCGATGACCGGAATTGTATACAGCCTCATGTCATGTATTAATGTAACGCTCACACAGTCGGAAAACTCTTCCCGCACACCCGGCACAACCTGGGCATTCCCCTACATTCGCACACCCGTGCGGTTAGTCATGCCGGCGTACCTTCTGACCGATCGAGAAAACACCTACTCACGGTGTCCGAGGTCACGGGGTTTGCCGACATACGAGTGAACTCGGGGAACCGGCGCCCGGACCGGGGCCCTTGACGCCGCATGGTCTTGCTGTGGGCGATGTCACTGCCCGGACCGGTAGCCCGCGGGAGACGGCACCGCCTGGCCCCAACCTGGGGTTTCAGTCCGCCGCGGAGTCGACGAGCAGGCGCGAAGTCAGCGAGATGTGCTCACCCAGCAGCCGAACGGCCAACTCCATGTCGCGGGCGACTGCCGCGTCGAGGATGGCGCGGTGTTCGGCGGCGACGTCGCGCCCCTTGGCGAGGGCCGGCGTGATGGACCACTGGCGATAGAGCTCGGCCTCGTCCCGAAGGCCGGTGGCGACCTCGCGCAGCCGGCGATTGCCGCAGCCGGCGAGCAGCGCCTCATGGAAGGCGGCGTGGGCGGCGGCCCATTCGGCAGTGGAGCGGGCGGGGTTGTCGGGGTCTAGGTACGTCGCCCGTTCGAGCAGGTGGTGGGCGGCGATGGCGTCGGCCTCCCAGCGCACGTCGCCCTCGGCGATGGCCATGCGCAGCACGAGGCATTCGACCTCGACCCGGGCGACGGTGAGCTCGGAGAGATCGTCGACGGACAGCGGCGTCACGACGTAGCCCTGGTGAGCCTGCCCCCGCACCAGCCCGGCCGACTCGAGCCGGGTCAGGGCCTCGCGAGCGGCGCCGACGCTGGTGTCGTAGCGCTTGCACAACTCGGGGAACTTCAGCCGCTGCCCGGGCGGCAGCACACCGCCCAGGATGTCCTCCCGCAGCCGCGCGTGCACGCCGTCGGTGCGGGTCACCCCCGTGGTCGCCATGCGCAGAGCGTAACCCAGTGCGAACGTTGACTCAACTTTCGAAAGTTGCTTCAATCAATGGACGACCTAAGGGAGGCACAACCATGAGGCTGGCCGACATCGCGGGCCGTGCGGCCGTCGTGACCGCACCCGACCGCGCCGTGGACCTGGCGGACGCCAGCGGCGGCAGGTTCTCGCCGGACATTCAGCTCGCCTACGAGCGGTGGGACGAAGTGCGGGCGTTCGCGGCGACGCTGGACGCGACCAAGGCGGCCTCCGTGTCAGCCGCCGACTACGGCAACCCGGTGCCCCGCCCGCGCCAGATCTTCGCCATCGGCCTGAACTACGCCGACCACGCCCGGGAGTCGAACCTCGCGGTGCCCGACGAGCCGACGGTGTTCACCAAGTTCGTCACCTGCCTGACCGGCCCGACCGGCGAGATCACGCTGCCACCGGGCGACGTGGACTGGGAGGTGGAACTGGTGGCGGTGATCGGGCGACGGGCCGAGAACGTCAGCGTCGCTGACGGTTGGGACCATATCGCCGGTCTCACCGTCGGCCAGGACCTGTCCGAGCGCGTCCTCCAGCGCTCCGGCCCGGCCCCGCAGTTCAGCCTGGCCAAGTCCCACCCCGGCTTCGGCCCGCTCGGCCCGGTCGTGGTCACCCCGGACGAGCTGCCCAACCGCGACGACCTGGAGCTGGGCTGCCTCGTCGACGGCGAGCAGATGCAGAAGGGCCGCACCAGCGATCTGGTGTTCTCGGTGCCGGAGCTGGTCTCCCGGCTGTCCGCGGTCACGCCGCTGCTGCCCGGCGACGTGATCTTCACCGGCACTCCGTCCGGTGTCGGCATGGGCCGCACCCCGCAGCGTTTCCTCAAGCCGGGCCAGGAACTCGTCACCTACATCGACCGCATCGGCGCCATGCGGCACACGTTCACCGGCGGTGCGTGATGCCGCTGCACGGCCTGGCCTCGATCACCATCGGCGTGCCGGACGTCGCGGCGACCATCGGCTACTACACGGAATTCGGCCTCACCCCGGGTGAGGACGGCTGGCTGTCCACTGTGGACGGCGGCCGCCAGCTGCGCGTTCTGCCGGCAGCGACCCGGCGCCTGCTGGAAGTGACGGTCCGGGCCGACAACGCCGACGACCTCGGCGCCGTGTCGTCCCGACTGTCCACCATGGACATCGCTGCTCAGACGGCGCCGGACAGCGTCACCGCCGTGGAACCGGCCACCGGGGTGCGGGCCGTGGTCCGGATCGCGCCGCGCATCCACCAGGAACCCACCATCCCACCGCCGCTCAACGCCCCCGGCCACGTCGTCCGCGTCAACCAGCGCACGCCGGGTGTGTTGCGGGACAACAGGGTCAAGCCCCGCAAGCTCGGCCACGTGGTGATCGGCTCCACGGACTACCCGGCCACCCGCCGGTTCTTCGCCGACGGCCTCGGCTTCAAGCTCAGTGACGAGATGAAGGACGAGGGCGCGTTCCTGCGCTGCTCCACCGACCACCACAACGTGCTGGTGCTCAACGCCCCCGTGACCTACATGCACCACAGCTCGTGGCAGGTCGACGACATCGACGAGGTCGGCCGCGGCGCCGGCGCGATGCTGGCGGACCACCCCGAGCGGCACGTGTGGGGCCTCGGCCGGCACCACGCCGGCTCGAACTTCTTCTGGTACCTCAAGGATCCGGCCGGCAACTTCTCGGAGTACTACTCCGACATGGACTGCATCGTCGAGGACGCCGTGTGGCGGCCCGAGGTGCTCGAGGGCGCGAAGGGCCTGTTCAACTGGGGCCCACCGCCCCCGCCCTCCTTCATCCGCCCCGACGACCTCGCCGCCCTCATGACCGGCGCCCACTCCCCCGGCTGACTGTCACATGTGGTCCGCAGGGGTCTGACCATTTGGTGACATATTTGTGACCTGCGACCGGCCCGCGCATGCACGTGCTGGCAGCGTGGGCGCTGTTTTGTGGCGGACTGGACGGGGTGCCTCACCCAGTCCATCCCTTATGTCGTGTAAGTCGCGTTCAGTGGACGAGTTCCGCCGGTTTGGGTGGAGCCGGGGCGCACACCTTCATCACTCGGTTGAACTCCGCCCACGCGGTCGTGGTGTCGATCCGTGTGAACGGCGGTGGCGTGGTCAGCGGTGCCTGATGGAGAACGATCCGGGCCGTAGCCGCACCGTCGGCCCCCAGTGACGTGATGGTGATGGGCTCGTCCGCCGTGCGCGTGACGATGAACTGGTCGCCCGGCAGACCGGCCAATGGGTGGACGAGGGCGGCAGCGACTTGGACGGCAGTGCGGCCGCCGGACCAGTTCAGGCGGATCCCGATGGGGCCGTCCGGTTGGACGGTCAACCACATCGTGTCGCCCAGAATCCGCAGTCGACGTAGTAGCGCGCTGGCCATCGGGACCGGGCCGGGAACGCGACCGGCCGCGATCACCGCGCGTTCCGGTTCGGTCGGTGGTCCTTCGAACGCCACCGGCCACTCGTGGCCGGTCACCACGCGAGCGAACCCGAGCATGCTGGCCCACTGGCGGAAGGATGTGCGCGCTAACGAGATTGATCCGGCCCAGCCGCTGTCAGCCAGATACAGCACCATGTTCCGGCGGCATACCCGCACGCGCAGTCCGGCGAGTCCGTGCGTGGTGCCGTCGGCAACGTGGGGAAGTAGGGTCGCGATCATCGGCACGGCAGCGGATCCGGGTAGGTGCAGCACGGTCTGGGTGCCGTCGATGCTTGGGCGGGTCATCGCGCACACCCGCATGGGCGCTACCACGGTGGTTGCCGGCCACCGGTAGGGCGCGGCGCGGCCCAGCGCGAACAGGATCCCGGCTTCAAGCTGTTGCTGGGGGACGTTGTTGGCGTCGGCCAACACCGCGCGTCGGAGCACGTCGCCCGGCGGCGGAGAGGAGTTCTCGCCGAGCAACCGGGTCTCAAAGCCAGCGTCGAGGATCCCTCTGATCCTCTCCCGGCGCTCGACGGTGAGTGACTGGATGCCCTCGGTGATGGTGGGCAACAGGGTGGAGTCGGTTTCCCCGGTGTAGGACCGACGTAGTTCGCCGAGTCTGCGGACCAGTGAGGGACGGTGGGGCATGGACGGGACGCTCCAAGCGGTGCGGGTCAGGGCATGTACGCCAGCGCTGCGAAGGCCAGCGATTTGGCGGGGTCACCGACGTCGGCCCAGTGCTCCGGTCGCCACTGCGGCGTGTAGACGACGCCGGGGAACACCAGGTGTTCGAACGGTGCGAGCATCGCCGTAACCTCCGACCGCGACCGCAGATGCGCGGTGTTCTGCGTCCGCTGGTAGATCCCGACCACGTCGGCGAGTTGGTCCGGGTAGTCGGTGGCGGTGGCGTGCGACAGCGCGAGATAGCTCCCCGACGCCAACGCATCGGAGTAGGCGCGCACGACCTCGGCGGGACGGCGCTCATCAGGGACGAAGTGCAGCACCGCGCACATCAGCACCATCAGCGGCTGGGAAAAGTCGATCAGCCGCCTGGTCTCTCGATGGTGCAGGACGCTGTTGGGGCGGCAGATGTCCTCGTGAATGCAGGTGGCGTACGGGTTGTCCTTGAGCAGGTCGGCACTCTGAGCGACCGCGACGGGTTCGTTGTCGACGTAGACCACGCGGGCGTCCGGGACGGCGCGTTGGGCGATCTCGTGCACGTTGCCGGCGGTGGGCAGACCGGAACCCAGGTCGAGAAACTGGCGAATCCCACGAGTAAGTCCATACTCGACGGCCCGACGCAGGAAACGGCGGTTGTCGCGGGCGAACTTGCGCGCCTCGGGCAGCACCCGCAGGACTTCTTGAGCCTTGTCTCTGTCGACCTCGAAGTTGTGCGAACCACCGAGGTAATAGTCATACATGCGGGCGGCACTGGCGCGGTCCATGTCCACACTGGACGGTTCCCAGGTCGAATTACGCGCCCACATGGGTGGATTGTGGCCGTCGTCGGTGGTCATGCCGAACTCCTTGTGCTGCTCATCCAACTATTTGGTGTGTCGTGAGGCGGTCACTAAGACTGCCGCTTGTGCCGATGTGTTGCGGGCGTTGACACTTGCGCGGGAGCACCAGAGCGAACCCCAAGGCTCACAAGCGAAACGTGAGTGCACTTCTTTGCTTCGTCCCAGCAGCCCACGCATGTCGGCCACGTCCACTCGGTTGATCCGAGACGCTGCGTCGGCACCGTCACGTGTTCACCAATCAGAGTCACAATTTCAGCCCCGGGGGCGACGCGACCTCCTGGTACGGCGTGCCGCATGCCTTCGGCTGGAAACCATTGGTAAGTCCTAGCTTCATTCCCAGTCATTGCGCCTCACCTCCCCGTGCTCTTCAGAGGAGAAAGTTGCAGGGGTTGACTCAATCGACCGCAATTGTTCCGGGGTTACACCAGTGTAGAGGATAACGGCGCGAAGGACAGTCTTGTCAGCATGCACGGAACGGTGATCGGGTACCATTTCCCCGTTCGCGCGGTAGATGTACTCCGCAGTTGCGACGAGTATCTCGAAAGCCGACACGCCGTACACGCGCCCGATTTCAGACAGCCTTATTAGCTGAGGTTGATGCGAACCCTTCTCGTAGCTTCGCAACGTCTCAGCAGGAATTCGCGTACGCATCGAAAGTTCCGCGAAACCAATATTTGCCGCCGTTCGCCGTTTCCTTAGTTCCAAGCCGAGTGCAAGACGGTAGTCTTTGACTGTCTGCCGCTGAATGCGCACTAGTTCGCCTTCGCGCATTTCAGGCTCGCGCCGCACGATGCGCAGACTTGACGCTTGCTTGGAACGACCACAGCGCGCGCCGGCACGGGTGGTTGTCGAGCACTGCAAGCCTGAACATGAGCTTTTCTCGCTTTCTGTACCGCGTGAACCCGTGACAGAACACGAAGCTAGGGGTCTACGTCGACCTGGGATGCCCCTCTTGCGCATGACTTTTATGCGCATCGCGCATACAGGCCGTGATCAGGGGTTATGATCGAGGCAGCGACAACTATGCGAAGGCGGCGAGAGCGATAGGGGGTGCGGATCATGGTCACTGGGGGCCGGTACTGCATGAGGTGCGGTAGCCGTTTGATTCGCGACACTCGCGCGAGTATGTGCGCACCCTGCCGACAACTTGCAGGAGTGGGCTCAGACCATGCTCCCGAATTTGGTTCCGATTTCTGGCGTACCGACCAGATGCGCGACGCTTTTGCCTCGCACAACATGGGGGCCATTGTTCGGGCTTACAGGTACCATCCAGCACACGGCCATAAGCCACTACCGCAAGAAACCGTTAGCCGATGGCTTGGAACCGTCACGCAGTCGCAGCTTAGCCGAATTGAATCAGGCCGAAACAAGGTTGACACATATGACAAGATGGTTCATTACGCGCAAGCATTGAATATGCCCCCAGACCTGCTGTGGTTCGAATTGCCGGGTGGCGAAAATGAGCCGCAGGAACACGCCGTAAAAGACATATTCGTGTTGCCGGGCGGGCCACTCGTGCCAGCCGCCAACCTTCGCACAGGTTCGGCTCTTGCCGATTCTTTGCTTGACACCCTTGACCGTTATGTGGCAACTGACAATTTGGCCGGCCCGCAGTCACTGGTCGGCATCATCCCTCAGCAAGTGCGATATATTGACGAACTGCTAGAAAACGCGAAAGGCAAAGATCGACTAAGGCTTCTCTATGTAGGAGCCCGTTATGCCGAATTTGCGGGATGGGTATATCAGGACAGCGGCGCCCTTGATAGCGCAATGCAGATGTCGAATGTGGCTTTTGATTACGCGCAGGAAGCTAGCAATGAGGCACAGTCTGCCTACATCCTGATGAGGCGGAGTAATATCGCCGCTGACGCAAAGAAGCCTGAGCTGGCTTTGAGGCTGATAGACGCCGCAATGAAGGACAATGCGCAATTGTCTTCACGTCAACGGGCGGTAGCGCTCCGTCAGCGCGCATACTCGTTCGCATTGCTCGGAGATTCTAAGGCGTGTGGGCACGCCCTGGAAGAGGCCTTCAAACTCGCAGAACGTGGCGTTGACTCGGCTGAAGATTTGGCCAACTACCGCACGCCCGAGTATCTGGAGATGGAAGCTGCGCATTGCTGGGTGGAGCTCGGATCCCCGAGTAGGGCAATCGAGACGCTGCAACACGGTCTTGCGCTATGGGATGTCGAGTATCGCCGTGACCTGGGGCTTTGCCTCGCGCGGCTTGCGGTCGCCCATGCAAGTGACGACCAGGCGGATTACGCGCTCGCGGTAGCCGAACGGGCGCTGCAAATTACGCGAGAGACGAAGTCGTACCGGACTGCCACGCAACTCTCCCGTATTCCGGCCATCCTTGCCGACGGGGATGCGGCTGACGAAGCGCGACGGCTAGAACGTCAACTGAAGTCCCTTCGAGCGTAACCAGAGAGACAGAGGTAAGGCATGCAATTGCTGACTACGGCAACGTCTCACGATGAATCAGCCCGTGAGGCGAAGGTGGCATTGCTGCCAGTCGGCAGTTTCGAGCAGCATGGCGACCATCTACCCCTTGCGACCGACACGATCATTGCGTGCATTATGGCCGAGCGTTTAGCTGCCGCTTACAATCTGTTCCTGCTGCCGCCGATCACAATATCACTCTCTCACGAGCATGCGGGGTTTTACGGGACCGTGAGCCTGAGTGCGCGGACGCTCATTGCGACCGTCGAGGATATATTCTCTTCGCTCGAAGAAGCGGGAGTTCACCGCCTTGTCATTGTGAACGGGCACGGCGGGAACTACGTGTTGAGCAATGTCGTTCAAGAGTCAAATGTCACAGGGCCACGGATGGCCATCTTCCCGGGGCGGGAAGATCTTACGGCGGCGCGCGAGCATGCGGAGATGATAAGCACGCTGAGCGAAGACATGCACGGCGGGGAGTGGGAAACGTCAATCCTGCTGCACGCCATGCCCGAAGTGGTTCGCGCGACCTACACGCAGAATGATCACGACGCGCCGCATAGGCCGCACCTGCTCACCACTGGCATGCAGGAATACACTCCCAATGGCATTATCGGTAAGCCGTCTGCGGCTAGCGCAGAGAAAGGGAAGGCGGCGCTGGAGAGTCTCGTCGAAAGCTTCGCCGACACCTTGGGTCTACTGGTCAACTAAATTTGCCTACCGTTAGATAGCGGGATTCGCTATCTAATGAATGTCTAGCGCGCATATCTTCCATGCGTGAATAGGGTTGAAGTAACCCACGTCACGCATGGAAGGTATGCGCGTTCTTTCTGAGTTCGGGTCGGGACTGACCGTTTACTCGATGTCAGCAACCAGCAATCAGGCAGGTTGCACACGAGTAAAGGGTTAACAATCATGGCCAAGTTTTCGCGTTCTGATCTGATTTCTGTCAGTCAAGTGGCGTTGCTGACCGGTCGGAGTGACTACTGCGTGCGGCGAGCTATCCGACTGGGGTGGCTGCCCACGGTTCGGCGGCGGGGCCGGTTGATGGTCCCGGCCTGCGTCATCGCCCATCTGGCGAACCGGCCGGTGGGGGGTGCGTCGCTGTGAACGATCAGCATTTCGAGGCGGTCGCTGCTGAGCTGGATGACTACGTCTCAAGCACCGAAGAGGAGTTGGCGCACGCGGTGCGCTACCAGGGGTCGTGCGGCTGGCTGAACACCAGCGGCGGCACGCCCGAGTGGACTGGCGACGACGACACCGACCGGGAGTTGGCCGCGCCGATCTGCGCCGAGTGCCCCGTGCAGCGGGAGTGCCTGGAATGGGAGTTCCGGACCCACGGCTACGCCATCGGCAGCGTGTGGGGGCCGCTCAGTGCGGCCGACCGGCGGGCGGTCTATCTGCACTGGCGGGACCGGCGAGACACCGGACAGGCGGGTGGTCGGTGATGACCACGATCAGCTTGAGTCCGGTGGAGATCATGGCCGGGGTCGGGGTGCTGCTGGTCCTGCTGTGGGTGTGGCGGGCCGGGGCACGACGGGCCAAGGCGGCGGCCGATGCGGCGCGGTCCTCGGCCCGGCTGGTGTCGCTGTTCGGGCGGGTGTCGTTCACCGCCGGCCTGATCGCCGGCGTGCAGTGGGTGGTGCTCACGCACGGCCCGGAGCTGTGGCTGACGCTGGTCGTGCTCGGCCTGCCGGCCCTGTTCGCCTCCTACACGCTCACACGGGCGTTGACCATCACCACGCACGACATGCCGCGTCGCCGGGGCGGTGGTCGCCGATGACCGTTCACGACACGCAGCCACAGCGGCTGATGGACACGGTCGGCCCGGTGCCTGTGGCACGGGTGGCGGCCGAGGTGGACCGGCTGTGCTGGACCGGGATCCTGCTCGGGCTGGCGTTCACGATGACCAACGTTCAGCAGTTCGCCGCGAACGGTGCGGCGGTGTGGTCGCTGCCGTGGTGGTCGGCCTGGTTGCTGGACCCGATGGTGTCGCTGGTCTTGTTAGCGATTCTGCGGGCCGAACAGGTCATCGCCCGGCACCGGGTGACCACCGGTGGATGGGTGCGGGCGGCGAAGTGGTTCACGCTCGGGGCCACGTATGTGATGAACACCTGGCAGGCGTTCACGGCCTGTTCCCCGGCGTTGGTGGTGCTGCACTCGGTGCCGCCGCTGGTGGTGTTCGTGGCGGCCGAGGCGGTCACCGATCTGCGGCACAAGTTGGGCCAGGCGGTCACGGCCGGGTTCATGAACGCGGCCACCGCCACCGGTGCGGTGCCGTCGTCGGTGCCGGTCCCGGTGCCGGCCGAGGCGGCCGGCACCCCAGTCGCCGAGGCGGCCGAAAGCGACCAGCAGCCGGTCGTTCGGCCGGGCGGCCGGACGTCGTTCGCCGAGTACCTGACGGCGGCGCGGGCCGCGTGGACCCCGAATGTGGTGATCACCCCGGCGTGGGTGCGGGCGGCCACCGGGTGTTCACGGGGTCTGTCCTCGCGGCTGGCCCGGACACTGACCGACACGGTTGCCGAGACGGGCGGCGGTGATGCCCGATGAGTCAGGAACACGACAACTACGGCGTGAACGGCGCGGTGAACGGTGCGGCCGTGGAACGGCGGGTGTTCGATGCGGAGTTCGCCGACGATTCCGGCCCCACGGCCGCGTTGAGTCCACAGGAGAGGGTCCGTGTCGGCACCACCGGTGCCGCTGGGGCGGCTGGTGCCGTGGTGGTCCGGCTGGTCGGTCTGGTGTGGCGGGTGTTGGTCGCGCGGGTGCGGCAGGCGTGGCAATCGCCCTCGGGGCAGCGGGCGCGGGCAGTGCTCGGCTACCGGGTCCGCAAGGCCCCGGCCGATGCGGCGCGGCTGGTGTGGTTCGTGGTGCGGGGGCATTGGCGGTGGCTGGTCAAGTTCTGGAACTGGGCCACCTACGCCGATCTTCGGGCCGACGCGCGGCGCGCTCGGTTGGCCGGGGACTCCGCCGCCCGGCGCGACGCTCAGGAGTTGATCCGCTCGGACGCTACCGCTCGGTGGGCGAAGGTCGGCATCACGCTGCGGCGGGTAGTGATCGGCGCACGGTTGGTCGGTCCGGTGGCGGTGGTGCTGTGGGCGGTCGATTCCTTTGTGGACCGTTCGGCGATGTGGCCGTGGCTGGCCGGCCTGTACTCGGCCATGGACACCGTATGGACCGTTTTCCTTTATATAGCACCAATGTTGGCCACCGCGGCTCCGGTCATGATCATGATTGGCGCCGCGTTCGAGGGGCGGGACAGGTCGCCTGGCGCCGCCTGGCTTATCCGTCCCGATAGGACGGATGCTGACTCGTGGGTTGATGAGCGGATGATCTCAAAGGCGTTGGCGCACTTGGGAATCACTCCTTTGGATCGGTTCTATAAGGATGGTGGCGAGCTGACCTACACGGTCGCGGCGCGGAAGGATGGTGACGGAACTTTCGCGCAGATAAGGCTTCCGATGGGAGTGACGGCAGACATGGTCGCCGCGCGCCGGTCCAAGCTGGCCGCGAACCTGGGTCGCGCGTCGCTGGAGACGTGGCCCACCAAGGGAGACGAAGACGGGATCCTTGACCTGTGGATCGCGGACAAGGGGACGCTGCGGGGTGGAGCCGGTGAGTGGCCTCTTGTCGATGACGGGCAGGTTGATCTGTTCGACGGTGTCCCGTTCGGACTGTCACAACGCGGCCTGGTCATCAACGCGCCGCTGATCGGGGTGAACTGGCTGATCGGCGGCAGGCCCGGACAGGGCAAGTCGGCCGCGTTGCGCACGTTGATGCTCGGTGCCGCGTTGGATCCCACGGCCGAGTTGTGGGTGTTCGTGATGGGCCAGTCCCCCGACTTCGACCCGTTCGCCCCGCGTCTTTCCCGCTACCGCATGGGAATGGAAGACGAGATCGCTGAGGCGGCCACGCGGGCGTTGGAGGACCTGCTGGCCGAGATGGAACGGCGCGGGAAGGTGTTGGGTGAGCAGCCGGGCCGCCCGCCCAAGGTGTCCCGGGCACTCGCCGACAAACCGGGGTTGGGGTTGCATCCGTTGGTGTGCGGGATCGATGAGTGCCACGAGTTGTTCCAACATCCCCGGTTCGGCAAGAAGGCGGCCGATCTGGCGGTGCGGTTGGTCAAGCGGGGCCGCAAGTACGGGATCGTGGTCCTGTTGGCCACGCAGTCGCCGACCAAGGACAGCATTCCTCGTGAGATCACCCGCAACGTGGCGTGCGGGGTGGCGTTCTCGGTGGCCGATCAGGTCGCCAATGACGGCCTGTTGGGCTCGGGCAAGTACGCGGCCGGCATCCGCGCGACCGAGTTGCGCATCAACACCGACCGGGGCACCTGCGTCGCGGTCGGCATCACCGATGAGTCGTTCGAGTTGGTGCGCACGTTCTACGTGCCGTTGGAAGACGGGGCCGACGACGTCTCGCCGGTCATCGCTCGGGCGTGCGCGTTGGTGGCCGAGGCGGGCCGTGCGCTGCCCTCGGGTGCCCGCGCGGAGCTTGAACCGGCCCGACCGGCCATTGTGGACACGTTGACCGATCTCGCTCTGGTGATGCGGGACGGACGTCGGGTGCGCACACAGGTCGTGCTGTCCCGGCTGGCCGAGCACAACCCGGTTGCCTACGAAGGATGGTCGCCCGGGGACCTGACGGCCGCGCTGGCCGAGTTCGACATCGTGCCGCGCAAGTCCGGTGGGTTCATGGTCGTGCGGGCCGAGGACGTGACGGACGCTCTATCCGCCCGTGAGGTGGCGATTGCAGACGGGGAGGCAGACGGGGAGTCGGCAGGGAGCGGGGGAGTTCTCCCTGCCGACTCCCTGACCGAAACTCCCTGCCCTGACCAGCGCAAACGCCCGTCAGGGAGGCAGGGTGGCCCTGCCGTGCGAGGCACGAGAACGCCCCGAATTCGGGGTGCGGGCCCGACATCGCCTGCCTCCCTCCCTGAGCCGCCGCCCCCGGCCGAGGGGAGGTGAGGCCACACGTGAGCGAGCACCCCACGCACGTTCCAGCACCGACCACGACAACCCGACCCGAAGGCAGCGGACATGATCTCGACCATCACGGCCACGACCGAACCGAGGACAGCGGGCACGGCGCGGCCGCCGGCAGCGGCCCGACCGGCACCACGACACCGCCGGATCCCGTCTCGGTGCCCGAGCCTCGGCCGGGCACCTCCCGACGACGCTCTCAGACGCCCGTAGCGGCGGCGACGCGACGCAAGGCGGGTGACCGTGCCGCCAGACACGCCGCACGCGGCACTGACAGTCTCAGCGGGCCGGCACTGACGCCGGAGCCCTCGGCCCGGAGCCCGCGCCCGGTGTTCTCGCCGCCTCGGTTCCGGGGTTACCGACACGTCCGTGGCCTCACCCATCACCAGATCGCGGCCAGCATCGGCACCACCGCGCAGACCATCGAACAGGTTGAGACCGGCGCACTCCCACCAGGACAAGGCATGATCAGCGCGCTCGCTGACGCCCTTGACTGCGGCATCGACGACCTGACCACAACAGGAAACCCACTCGACAACGATCAGTACTGGGAGGCGGCATGCGCCGCGCTGCCGCCTCTCTCAGACCGGGCGATCAGCTCGGTAGCGTCCACACTGGACCGCATCGACGCCCGGTCCGCGCGACGGTCCACGGCCTGACACGAGACAGCACACATGACGGTGCCCCCGACAATCCTGTCGGGGGCACCGTCACGCGAAGGTTCTACGGTTGTCGCACGGTCACGACTCAGGGTTGGACAGGCGCATCCGGGTCGGGTCGAACACCTTGGAACCGCCCCGGCCTTTCGGGTCGATCAGAAGCCACTCGTTCTCCAACGCGTCGGTGAGCATCGCGCGGCGGTCAGCGACGTCCACCGCGTCGTCCCACCGCGATTCGACCTCGATCCGGCCCAACTCCTCAGGCGGGGTGTCCGGCAGACCACCGGGAAGGCTGTCCCGCTCGGTGAGCAGCCGCGCCAAATCCGCCGCCAACGGCTTGTTCGCGACATCGAAGGCGTCCAACCGGATCTCCCGTCGTCCCAACCGGTCGGACAACGCGCGCTGCAACACCTCGATCTCCGCGATCTCCTTTTTCACCTCCGCCAACCGGCCCGCCACCTGCGACCGGGCCGCCCCGATCGCGGCCACCCGGCGCGGATCGGACAACCGCTTGACGCTCAGCTTCCGCAACTCGTGATCCACCGCGCGCACATCGGCGTACACCTTCCCGCATCCCCGCCGCTCCGGGTTGCAGAAGTAGGTGGACCGCCGCGACCCATCCGCGTAGGTCTTCTCTTGCTTGCGGGCCGACAGCGGACGCTTGCACACCCCGCATCGGATGATCCCGGTTCCCACGTACTTCTCCCCGACCACACGGCCTCGGCGACGGCCCAGAAACAGGGCCTGCAACCGGTCGAACGTCTCGTCGTCCAACACCGGTTCGCCGTCATAGCGCGCGACCACGACCCCCTCGTGGGTGATCCGACCCGCCAACAGCGGACGCGACAGCGAGTCCCGCACACTCACCGACGTCCACCCCCGCCCGGCGGGGTTCTTCAGTCCCGCCTCATTCCAGTCCCGCGCGACCTGCGCCATCGACACCCCCGCCAGCACTGCCTTCGCCGCGTCCTGAAGCGCCTGGCGTTCCCGCGCGACCAGCTCAGCCGACACCATCGGCTGATCCTCTTTGGTCTGACCCTCGGCCGGGGTCCACGTCACGTCTTTGCCGGGGAACCCGAACCGGCGCGGGCCGCCCGTGACACGGCCCTGCTCCCGGAACGTCGCGAACCGGCGCTTGATCCGCCGCGAGGTGTCGTCCGAGGATCGCGCGGCGTGCGCGACCTCGATTCGCAGGATGAACCGGTCGTCCGGGTCGGCCAGATCCCGCGCGCCGTGCGCCGAGTACACCTTGACCCCGCGCTCTCCCAGTTCGATCAGCCGTTCCAAGTCGCGCGGCTGCCGGAACAGGCGGTCGGTGTGCCAGACCACGACCCCGTCCGACTCGCCCAACTCGACCCGTTCCAGCAGCCGTTCCCAGCCCGGACGGCGGACGCCCTTCTTCCAGGCGGACAGCCCGTCGCGCAGTTCCTCGCCCAGCACCGCGCCGACCCGCTTGATCACCTTGCGGTTGTCGGCCCACTGGACGTCGATCTTTTCCAGTTCGCCGGTCTCCGGGACCCGCGACAACCGGCCGTAGGAGTCCAGTGTCAGCGGTCGATCCGACTCCTGACCTGCGTTAACGTCTCGTTCCGCGCCCATGTCACCGAATGTATGCCACCAAAGTGCCACTCGCCCATGCAGCGCAGAACGTCGAATATGCGCCACATGTGGCATAAGGTGGCGGGCCGGGCGGGGCGTGGTGGGGGGTCAGGCTGGTTCGATGCTGGGGCTGCGGATGTGCTCGTAGACCACGCTGGTGCGCACGTCGGCGACCTCGGGGCGCTCGGTGAGCCGGTCGATGACGAAGCTGTAGAGGCTGTTGTTGTCGGGCACGGCCACGTGGATCAGGAAGTCCTCGCTGCCGGAGACGACAAAAACGCCGATCGTCTCCGGCAGGCGGGCGACCCACTGGCGGAAGGCCTCGATGTGGCGGCGCGACGGCGGCCGGATGCGCACGGCGATCAGGGCCTGCACGCCGCGGCCGATCGAGGGCAGGTCGACGTCCACGAGATAGCCCTTGATCACGCCGCGCTGCCGCAGGCCCCGCACCCGCTCCAGCGAGGTGGACGGCGAGACCCCGGTGGCGGCGGCCAGCTCGCGGTTGGTCCGCCGTGCATCGTGCTGCAGAGCCCGCAGCAGCGCCTGATCTAGTTCGTCCAACATCCCGAATTCAACCCCTTTGCCGAACGAAGTTCGGCGCTCATGGTAAGCGCTGGTGACTCCGCCTAGCATCTCGGCCATTCATCGCACGTCATGAGGAGCCAGAGCTATGCTGCCCGCGTTCGCGCCCGACGAGATCCGCATCGACCGGCCCACCCGCGAGGCCCGGCTGAAGTGGGTGATGGTCGTGGACCGCGACCTCAACCCCGGCCTGATCGCCAACGCGGTCGGCTGCCTGGCCGCCGCCGTTGGCCACGCCATCCCGACCCTGCTCGGCCCGGGCGGCGAGGACTCCGTCGGCGAGTTCCACCCCGGCCTGCCGTGGACCGGCTGCTCGATCCTGGCCGCCGACCGCGAGAAAGTCGCCGCGGTGCGGGCCAAGGCGATGGGCAAGGTCGGCGTGCACGTCGTGGACATGCCGGAGCCCGCCCAGACCAGCCGCGTGTACCAGGACTACCTGGACACGCTGGCCAAGTCGGACGGGCTCCGCTACTACGCGATCAGCCTGGTCGGGCCGCGCAACGCGGTCGACAAGCTGGTGGGCGGCCTACGCCTGCTGAACTGACTGTGTCGTCTCCCCCTGTGTCGTCTCCCCCTGGGCAGCCGCCCGCTCGGCGGCCTCCCGCTGCGCGGCCCAGCGCCGCCGCACCAGGAAGATCGCCAGCATGCCGACGGCGATGATGCACCACCCGACAATGTTGGACACAGCCAGGAACACGGTGGTCGGCAGGGCCAGCGCCAGCACCACGGCGACGACGGCGTGCAGCGTGAGCATGCCGCCGAGGATCAGCGTGGTCACCGTCGACTGGTGGTGGCTGGGCATCCGCCAGGCCGGGTTGCGGCGGGCCACGTACTGGAAGATCACGCCGATGAGCGGGCGGCCGATCAGCGCCGAGACCAGGAAGATCACGCCGACCGGGCCGGTGATGAGCACGCCCTGCACCTTCACGATGAAGCCGTCGCCGCCGGTCAGCAGTTGCAGGGCGACCGCCACGACAAAGCCGACCACCGAGATCACGCCGACGGCGTCGACCTTGCGGCGCAGCACGAAGCCGCCGATGGTGATCAGCAGCGGGATCGCGCCGGCGATCACCAGTGCCGAGACGTCGCTGGCGAAGTAGGGCCGCACCACCGTGTACACCAGCAGCGGCACCACCGCGTTGAACGCGATGCTCGGCAGAAACCTGCGCAGCTGCACGGTTTGCGGCCTCGGCGTGGTCATTTCGCTTCCTCCCCAACTCCGACTGTGACGCCGTACAGCGTCCCGCCGCGGCCGGTGGGACCGCGTCGGAGCGGGGTTGGAACTCGGGTGGAGAAGCCGGGTTGAGACCCTCTCAACCCTGGGGTTGAGCGCGCTCGGCGGCGATACCGGCGAACAGCCAGTGCAGCGCCTGGTCGTAGAGCTCGGCCGGCACGGAGTCGGGATCGATGCGCCGCTGCCGCACCAGCCCGGCGAACAGCGACGCCACCACGACCGAGACCGGCACGTCGATGTCGATGACCGGCGGGTCCAGCCGGCGCAGCGCCTCGCCGACGAGCGTCTTCAACGCCTCGCGGGGCTCCCGCATGCGTTCGGCCAGGGCCGTCGCCACCTGCGGATTGCGCACCGAGTACAGCCAGAACTCGGCCTCCAGCAACGGAAAGTCCTCGTCGGCGGCATTGATCAGCTGCTGGCCCAGCCCGCGCTTGCCCTCGGCGCGCTCGTCCATCAGCCGGGCCGACTCGGCGATCTGGTTGCGGCTGTGGGTGGACAGCAGCTCCACGAACAGCTCGTCCTTGTTGGCGAAGTTCGAGTAGAAGGCGCCGATCGAGAACCCGGCCGTCTCGGCGATCTCCTCCACCGACGCCCCGGCGAAGCCCTTGCGCGCAAAGACCTCGGCGGCCGCGTCCAGCAGCAGGGTCCGGGTGCGGGCCTTGGCCTCGGCCCGGGTGAGCCGTCGTCGTGGCTGCACGTCCATGACCTGGGAATTTAGCATGCCTCCACCCTCCACGTAGGATCTCATATTGACATAGTGAGCACTATCCGAATAGCTTCGATTACGGGAGAGAGGGGGTGCCATGAGCACTCGACTGGTCGTGGACCTGAACCGCTGCCACAACTACGGGCAGTGCGTCTACGCGGCGCCGACGGTGTTCCGGTTCCACAGCGAGGAGACGCTGGAGTACGACTACGAGCCCGGTGATCATGTGCGTGACCAGGTGGAACGGGCCGCCGCGGCGTGCCCGGTGCAGGCCATCGCGCTGGACCGGTCCACCGAGGAGCTGCCCCGATGAACCGCATCGTGATCGTCGGCGCGTCGCTGGCCGGGCTGCGGGCGGCCGAGGCCCTGCGGGACGAGGGCTTCGCCGGCGAGCTGACCGTGATCGGCGATGAGCCGCACGCCCCGTACGACCGGCCGCCGCTGTCCAAGGCGGTGCTGTCGGGCTGGCTGAGCACCGACCACGTCACGCTGCCGCGGCTGCGTGACGTCGACGCCACCTGGCTGCTCGGGGTCGCCGCCACCGGGCTTGACCTGCGTGAACGGCAGGTCCGGCTGGCCGACGGCCGCCGGGTCGCCTTCGACGGGCTAGTGATCGCGACCGGCACCCGGGCCCGGCCGTGGCCGGTGCCGGCGGAGGCCGCCCTGCGCGGCGTGCACGTGCTGCGCGGCCGTGACGACGCCGACCGGCTGCGGGCCGACCTGGCCGCCGGCCCCGAACGGGTGCTGGTCATCGGCGGCGGATTCACCGGCTCGGAGGTCGCCGGCGGCTGCCGCGAACTGGGCCTGGACGTGACGTTGACGCATCGCGGGGCCGCGCCGATGTCCAGCGCCCTCGGCGGCACGGTCGCCCGGTTCGCCGCCGACGTGCAGCGCAAGGCCGGCGTCGACCTGCGGCTGGGGACCACGGTCAGCAAGCTCGACGGCACCGGTCGGCTGCACCGGGCCTGGCTGTCCGACGGCACGGCGGTGGACGCCGATGTCGCCGTGATCGCGCTCGGCGCAGTGTCCAATGTGGAATGGCTTGCCGGCTCGGGTCTGATGGCCGACGCGCGCGGGGCCGTCTGCGACACCACCTGCCGGGCGCTGACCGCCGACGGTTCGGTGGCGGACGGGGTGTTCATCGCCGGCGACGTGGCCCGCTGGCCGCATCCGCTGTACCCGGGCGACCTGGTTCGCCTCGACCACTGGGGCAACGCCGTGTCGCAGGCCAAGACGGCCGCGCACAACCTGGTGCACGGCGGGCACCGCCGGCACGACGAGCTGCCGGCGTTCTGGTCCAACCAGTTCGGCGTGAACCTGAAGTCGGTCGGCCTGCCCACCTACGGCGACGAGGTCATGATCACCCAGGGTTCCTTGTCCGACACCAAGTTCGTCGCCGTGTACGGCCGCGACGGCCGCACCGTCGCCGCGGTGGCGGTCAACGCCCCGCGCCAGCTCGACGGCTACGCCGAGCTGATCACGGCCGGCACGCCCTTCCCGCCGTCGATCAACGCGCCCGACGGACCGGCTTATCAGTCCATTGTGGACGCAGAATTCCCCCAGCCCCTTGTCGCAGCAGTGAGGTAGGACCAGCCATGACCACCACGGAGACGCTGACCGCCGACGAGCTGTTCTCTCGGACCCTGCGGCTGGACAGCCGATCGAACCCGTATCCGCTGTACGAGCGGATGCTCGAGCTGCCGCCCACCCGGATGTCCGACGGCACCTGGCTGATCAGCCGCCACGAGGACATCAAGCGCCTGCTGCACGACCCCCGGATCAGTGCGAACCGGCTGGACCCGGACGCCCCGGACCCGGGCGAGGCGAAGGCCCCGGCCTCGTTCCTGGTGCAGGACGCGCCCAGCCACGACCGCCTGCGCCGCCTGGTGATGGACCAGTTCGTGCCCCGGGTGATCGGCATGCGCGACCACCTCGATGACCTGGTCGGCTCCCTGCTCGACGCGCACGTCAACGACGGTCCCGGGCAACTCGACGTGGTCAACGACCTGGCCTATCCCCTGCCGGTGACGGTGATCTGCGAGCTGCTGGGGGTGCCGCAGGAGGACGAGCCGATCTTCGGCGAGTTCGCCCGCAAGCTGACCCGCGGCCTGGACCCGGTGGAGGAGCCGGACGAGGCCGAGATCCGCGAGCTGACCCAGGTCCGCAACGCGCTGATCGACTACCTGAACGGGCTGATCGAGGAGAAGACCCGCACCCCCGGCGACGACCTGCTGTCCGCGTTCATGCCGACGGACCCGGACGTCGACCGGTTGGGGCCGCTCGACCTGCGGGCCACCCTGGCGCTGCTGCTGATCGCCGGGCACGAGACCACCGTGAACCTGATCGCCAACGGCTTGCTCACCCTGCTGCGCAACCCGGATGCGTTGGCCCGCCTGCGAAATGAGCCGGCGCTGGCCACCACGCTGGTGGAGGAGGTGCTGCGCTACGACCCGCCGGTGCAGATGACCGCTCGCAGCACGACCGCCGACATCGAGATCGGCGGTGTGCTGGTGCCGGCCGGTTCCGCGCTGCGGGTGATGCTGGCCGCCGGCAACCGCGACGCCGACGTGTTCGCCGATGCCGACCGGTTCGTGCCGGACCGTCCGAACAACGCCCATCTCGGGTTCGGCGGCGGCGTGCACTACTGCGTGGGCGCGATGCTGGCCCGCGCCGAGGCCCAGATCGCCCTGACCGCGCTGGCCCGTCGACTGGACAACCCGCGCCTGGTGGCGGATCCGCCGCCCTACCGGGACAACGCCGTGTTGCGCGGCCCCGAGCACCTGCTGGTTTCCTTCGACCGCCTGCACAAGTGAGACCGGCCATGAGCGTGGACATCGCGGGACTGCGTGAGAAGTACTTGGCGGAGCGGGACAAGCGGCTGCGGCCGGACGGCGCCAGCCAGTACGTGCGGCTGGCCGACGAGTTCGACATCGGCGATCCCTTCACGCCGATGACCGAGCGCGAGCCGCTGACCGACCACACGACCGTCGTGTGCGTCGGCGGCGGGTTCTCCGGGCTGGTGGTCGGGGCGCGGCTCAAGGAGGCCGGCATCGAGGACGTCCGGATCATCGACAAGGCCGGCGACTTCGGCGGAACCTGGTACTGGAACCGGTATCCGGGCGCGCAGTGCGACACCACGTCGTACATCTACCTGCCGCTGCTCGAGGAAACCGGCCACATGCCGACCGAGAAGTACGCGCACGGCCCGGAGATCCTCGAGCACTGCCAGCGCATCGGCAAGCAGTACGACCTCTACGACAAGGCCCTGTTCCACACCGAGGTCGTCGACCTGCGCTGGGACGAGGGCCAGTCGCGGTGGATCATCCGCACCAACCGCGGCGACCGGCTGACCGCGCAGTTCGTGGTCATGGGCATCGGCCCGCTGCACGTGCCCAAGCTGCCGGCCATCCCGGGCATCGGGGAGTTCCGCGGCCACTCGTTCCACACCAACCGCTGGGACTACGACTACACCGGCGACTCGCTGGAGAAGCTGGCCGACAAGCGGGTCGCGATCATCGGCACCGGCGCGACCTCGGTGCAGGCCGTGCCCCAGCTGTCCCGGGCCTGCGGCGAGCTGTTCGTCATCCAGCGCACACCGTCCTCCGTGGACGCTCGTGACAACCGGCCGACCGACCCGGAGTGGTTCGCCGAGATGGCCACGCCGGGCTGGCAGCGGCGGCTGCTGGCCAACTTCGCCGACGTGCTCGGCGGCGTCGCCGAGCAGGACATGATCCATGACGGCTGGACCGAGATCCCCGGGCGGCTGCGGGCCGAGATGACCGCGCTGCCGGCCGAGGAGCGCACCATGGCGACCCGGATGAAGCTGGCCGAGCAGGCCGACTACGAGAAGATGGACCAGATCCGCTCCCGGGTCGACGCCATCGTCGCCGACCACGACACCGCGCAGCACCTGAAGGCCTGGTACCGGCGGCTGTGCAAGCGGCCGTGCTTCCACGACGAGTACCTCCAGTCCTTCAACAACCCCAACACCCATCTCGTCGACACCGACGGCCGGGGCGTGGAGCGGATCACCGCCGACGGCGTGGTCGCCGGCGGCCGCGAGTACGAAGTGGACTGTGTCATCTACGCGTCCGGCTTCGAGGTCAACACCGACTTCACCCGGCGCTCCGGCTACGAGGTGACCGGCCGCGGCGGCGTCACCCTGACCGACCAGTGGTCCGACGGAATGCGGACGCTGCACGGCATGCACACCCGCGGCTTCCCCAACGCCTTTGTCGTGCAACCGACTCAAGGCGCGAACCTCATCGCCAACGTGCCGAGCAACATCGTCGACTCCGCCGCGACGATCGCCGCCATCGTCGGGCACGCGACACGCGACGGCCACCGTGAGGTCGAGGTCACCAGCGAGGCCCAGGAGGCCTGGGTCGAGCTGCTGCTGACCGCCCAGCCGACCGCGCTCGGCGGCCCGGACTGCACGCCCGGCTACTACAACAACGAAGGCCAGGACCGGGGCGCGGCCGGGCAGCTGCTGGTCGGCTATCCCCAAGGCCCGTCCGCCTTCTTCCACTACATCGAGCAGTGGCGGGCCACCGGCGCCTTCGAGGGCTTGGAGTTCCGGTGACACTCGCCGTCG